>Ga0315907_10001744_pt1 | contig 28972 bp, 25 predicted proteins | sample LakEriMetagenome_3_FD_203525 | JGI IMG/M metagenome (GOLD analysis project Ga0315907, IMG submission 203525) | Freshwater fungal communities from buoy surface, Lake Erie, Ohio, United States - Buoy 12 MA123 | ecosystem: Environmental > Aquatic > Freshwater > Lake > Lake biofilm | place: USA...
CTTGCGAACCTACCGCACCTTGCGAACCTACCGCACCTTGCGAACCTACCGCACCTTGTGATCCTGTTGCACCTTTGTCGCCCTGTGCACCAGTTGCGCCTTTGTCGCCTTGTGCGCCTGTTGCACCTTTGTCGCCTTGTGATCCTGTTGCACCTTTATCGCCTTGTGAGCCTGTCGCACCTTTATCGCCTTGTGAGCCTGTTGCACCTTTGTCGCCCTGTGCACCAGTTGCACCTTTTGCACCTTGTGAACCCACGGCACCTTGTGCGCCCGTATTTGCAGCGCCCTGTGAACCTACAGCACCTTGTGCACCGGTTGCGCCTACAGCGCCTTGTGCGCCTTGAGGACCAGTTGAAGTTTTGTATACAACACCTGTAGTATTATCAACTGTGAGATAATAACCGGTTGAATTAGAAGTTAATCCATCCAATCTAACAGGATTGCTACTGCTACTAACGTGTAATTTATTAGAAGGAGCGGCGGTACCAACACCCACACGATTGCTAGTAACAACAAAATCATTTTGACCATATTGACCAGCAACCACACGATCATCGGCAAATACTTCAAATACAGGTAACCCGGCACTATTGTTAACCGACATCAACGAATCTGACAAATCATCAACTATAGTGAACAATGTACCGTTTGTACCATCGGTACGAAATAGTGTATCTCCAGCAACAGACGAACTTACGTGCAATTCTGCCTGTGGATTTGTTGTACCAATACCAATTGCTGTTGATGCACTTTCAAATATAATTGAGTTTGCAATGGTAGTAGTACCGGTGAATTTTGCCAAATATCCGGTTGTACCGCCTGGACTTACGCCGGTTGCACCTTGTGCACCAGTTGCGCCTACTGCGCCTTGAGCACCAGTTGCACCCACCGCACCTTGTGAACCAGTCGAACCTACAGCACCTTGAGCACCAGTTGAACCTTTTGCGCCCTGTGAACCTACTGCGCCTTGAGCACCAGTTGCGCCTTGTGACCCCACCGCACCTTGTGAGCCTGTTGCACCTTTATCGCCTTGTGCGCCTGTAATTGAAACACCACTGGTTCCAGCCGCACCTTGAGCACCAGTTGAACCTTTTGCACCTTGTGCACCGGTATTTGCAGCACCCTGTGAACCTACCGCGCCTTGAGCACCAGTTGCGCCTTGTGACCCCACCGCACCTTGTGCACCAGTTGCACCAACCGCACCTTGTGCACCAGTTGCACCAACCGCACCTTGTGAACCAACAGCACCTACTGCGCCTTGTGCGCCTGTAACTGAAACACCACTAGTTCCACTAGCGCCCTGTGAACCTACCGCGCCCTGTGCACCAGTTGAACCTTTTGCACCTTGTGCGCCTTGAGGTCCGGTGGCGGTTTTATAAACAACGCCGGTGGTGTTATCTACAGTCAAGTAGTAACCGGTTGAATTACTTGCTAAACTTTCAATTCTAATCGGTTGAATTGAAGCATCACTGCTTGATATATGAAGTTCTGCTGTAGGTGATGCTACATTGATACCAACTCGACTACTGCTAATAACAAGATCATTTTTATTAAAAGCACCAGCGACAATTCGATTATCACTAAATACTTCAAAAATTGGCAATCCGGAAATTGTGTTAACTGACATTAAACTTCCACTCAATTCGTCTGTAACACTAAACAAGTTACCCGATCCACCGGCAACATTAAATACGTTTGACCCCGTTGCAGAACTAGATACATCCAATCTGGCAATTGGAGTAGTAGTTCCAATACCAATTCTACTACCACTTTCAAATACCGGAGTAGTTGTATCACCAATTGTGGTAGCACTAGTAAATTTAACCAATCTGTTTTGTGTACCTCCTACTGCAACACTTGTGCCTGATGTACCAGCCGTTCCACTGGTTCCCGTAGTGCCTGAAGTTCCGGATGTTCCACTGGTTCCTGTAGTGCCTGAAGTTCCGGATGTTCCCGATGTACCCGCAGTTCCACTTGTTCCAGAACTACCGGATGATCCAGATGTACCAGCCGTTCCACTGGTTCCCGTAGTGCCTGACGTACCTGTGGTTCCAGCTGTACCACTGATTCCTGAAGTTCCAGCCGTACCACTTGTGCCAGCGGTTCCACTGGTTCCACTGGTTCCTGCGCTACCAGATGTTCCAGTTGTACCACTGGTTCCTGTAGTGCCTGACGTACCTGTTGTTCCACTTGTACCGGCAGTTCCACTTGTACCTGTTGTGCCTGAAGTTCCTGCTGTCCCGCTCGTTCCCGTTGTGCCTGAAGTTCCTGTTGTTCCACTTGTACCCGCAGTTCCACTTGTGCCTGTTGTTCCGCTTGTACCTGCGGTTCCACTCGTTCCGGCGGTTCCTGAAGTGCCTGACGAACCTGCGGTGCCGGATGTTCCCGCAGTTCCACTGGTACCTGCTGTTCCTGAAGTACCTGATGTTCCTGCGGTTCCACTAGTACCAGAAGTACCACCCAAAGCGATAGTTGTACGTGATTTAACGGTACCATCAGATGATACAACCAAAATATCGTTCTCGGTCGTACCGGATGGTACTGTTAACTTGAGTGGTTTTAAAATGTCTATGCTACCAGTTGATTCGCCATGAAGAACCATGATTGGCCCGTCAACGACAGAATCAAAACGGACAGCACCACTGGAAGATACCGCTAATGTGACATTTGCGTCAACAGAACCACTAAATTGAATAGTTGGTTCATTTGACGTACCTCTTTGCGGTATAATAATGATATCGGGCATAAATTATACAGATAATCTCTTAGATTATAAATATAAAACTTATCCCAAACTATTCATATTATGTGTTTTTATAAACCAAATCGTGATTTAGTAGCGTTATAGTTCTGTAGTATCTCGGTTGGTGATAAAACTCTATTATATACAGATGCGTGAGCAATATGACCAATCCATGTGCGTCCAGAATCAGATCGTCCAACCATATGAACCGTTCCACCCGGATTTCCTAAAATTGCACCTGTACTACCAGACCAAGTGGCTTGTGACTGTGCGTTGACGTAATAAATATGATCTGTTCCTGTAGATGTAAACCCTGTATATGTCCATATACCCACAGGAAATACGGGCAAAGTACTGTTGTTAATATTTCCCAGTCTCAATCGAGAATTTGAAGTATACATTTCAAAATGACTATTAACTCCACTAACTCCATAATGTCCCCATATACCAGATGCAATTCCAGCGCCTGGTGATGACGTAAGATATACCCACGCAAAAACCGACAGTGGGGAATCTGTCTGTTGTGGCAAAAATGTTATATCAGTAAAATCATCTGTACCATCAAATGTTATATATCCGCCATTTGATGTATTAAACGTTGGTCCGTTAGTTAACACACCCACTCGATCATTACCACTCACATCATTCCATGTAGTACCGCTGCCGATATAACTGTTTTTATCAGCAGCATCTAAACACAATACCAATCCCGATTCGGATGTATTTGGACCCAATGAACTTGCCATATTACATCATTGGATCTGGATTGGTCCATTCTGGTGTAGCTAGTATGACTAAAATCTCATCGTAGGTGTATGGACCTTCTTTGGTAGTCATGTTAGCAACAAACTCTGGTGTATTTGGTGATTCCCACTTAACAAAGGTTTTTGTTTTATCTACACTCTTTCTTAGAGTTTCCGCAGATGTTTCCATAACATAATTGAAATCCACCAACGGTATTTCACTTACATTGAAAATAAGAAACTGTCTACTAGAATATAAACTGCCAGAATCTTCAGTAATAATAGGTATTTGTTCGTTTGTCATACGTTAATAATTATAAATCAAATCGGGATTTAGTAGCGTTATAGTTCTGCAATACTTCTGTATAAGTTAATAATCTGTTATATACCAAACATGTTGCAATACTTCCTGCAAAGTACGCAGGAGATGCATATGATCCACCACAACTAAAAGCATCTCCTTGATATATATTTCTTGTTCCGGTATATCCAATCTTTAGTGTTGCCGTATTATTAAAAATAGCTTGATAATTTGCATTATTGTTTATATATACACCACTCGTAAGATTTTTGTATCCAATTAAATATGCACCATTACTCGGGCCGAATCTTGTATACACCAACGTAATTAAATTCCAAGAATTTAGTGTCAATAATGGACCGGATGGATAAGATTCAACGCCGCCGCCAGGACAATTACTCTGAAATGTACTAAATATTACTCCACCATTACATCTTATAAATACATTCACTCCACCGCCCCCACAACTAGAATCATTTTTACCAAATATAGAAATAGGAGAAGCGCCACTTGATGGAAATGATGTTGGTTTAATCCAAAAACATATAGAACAATTATCAAAATTTTGATTTATAGCGTTACTTCCAAAATCCACATAATCATTTGTACCATCAAATACTATACTTCCATTATTTGAACTGTTAAATGTCGGACTGTTTGTTAATGTACCCACATTACCGTTTCCACTTACATCGGTCCACGTTGTGCCACTGCCGATATAACTGTTTTTATCAGCGGCATCTACACAAAATACCAATCCGTTTGTTGTTGTTTTTGGTCCACGTGAAATTGCCATAGGTATAATTATAAACCAAACCGTGATTTGGTAGCGTTATAGTTCTGATATATCTCGGTTGCGGTTAATCCACGATTATAAATTTTAACATTTGAAATTCTACCATTGTGATATGCATGAAACCCAGCGTACCCTATTGTAACATTATCGACTGTGTTTGTAGTCCATGGGCCAGATTGAGTCGTTGTTCCAATTGAAACGGAATTTAAATACAATACATGTGAAGATCCTGTCGTAGTTGCAACAACATGGTACCAATTATTCAATGCTAAAATTGTACTTGTTGCATAAACTTGCGCAAGCGGAGTGTATCTTTGCCACAACAAATTTCTAGTAACAGAAGCGTTTGTACCATTGTACCACAAAGAATATACTCGATTACTTGTTCCACCATCTGAACTGCCTATTCCACATATTCTTACCCAATCACCGGGATCTGACGCAATATTAATCCAACATTCAATAGTGATATCACCTGTTAATTTTAATATGGAATTACTACCACAATCAATATAATCATTGGTACCGTCAAACGATATACTACCACCGTTTGCACTGTTAAACGTAGGTCCATTGGTTAAAGTGCCGTTATTACCGTTTCCACTTACGTCATTCCACGTAGTTCCACTACCAATATAACTGTTTTTATCAGCTGCATCTACGCAAAGTACCAATCCATTTGTTACTGTTTTGGGTCCGTAATTCATATTATTGTGATATTGGTCTATACCAATCAGGAGTTGTCATGAGTGGCAAAAACTCTATATGAGATAAATATGGACCTTTTGTAGTAAGTGCAGCAACACTTGAAGGAACTTCATCGGTTTCCCACTTGGCAAAAAATTGTGTACCATCCACAGAACAATCCCACGGCCATTCTGGAGCATCAACAATTTGAGACGAATCAATCGATCCAGATTCGCTTGATGAAAATATGACGTATTGTTTTTTAGTATAGTCTGGCATAACTTATATTACCTCTATTGTTATTGGTTCGATAAAATTAAAACAACAAATTTTACGTTGTGCAATCATATCGTCGATGTTGTATTCTTCTTGAAGATTTCCATTTGAGTCGAAGAAAATCCACATCTTTTCAGTTAATACTAATGTTGTATCATTATACCAATTAAAATAATAAGTGATATGATCCACTTCACGTGGACCTGTTGTTTTATCTAAAATTAGTTTGTTTATAGTCTGTTTCATTTTACGTATGCTGCTCCATAACTATAGAAATCAGTAGTTGAACTTGTCCAAAATGGAGAGTCCGAATGTCCTCCACTACCCCCGCCTCCCCAAAAGTTTCCATCCCAACAACTTCCATACCAAAATGGACAGTTATTGTAATATGTTGCACAATTGCCACCGTTAGTGTCTTGATCCAGATCGTATGTTGTAAGTGAAAATCCGTTAGCTATATGATATCCATACCATCCCGGTGTAACACCACCAACTTCATTGGATAAACTAGAAACACCTTGCATTGCATATGTAGATGACCAACCAGTCCAACTCCATGAAGAACGTCTACTATGATTTCCAGTATCGCCGAGTGTTCTATATTGCGATGCTGTGAAATATACAACTTTCTTAAAACTTGAATTTGCATTAATAATATTAGCCCACGCATCTAATCCTACCCAAAGATTAAAGTTATTTGGGGTGTAATGGTTACCATAATTTACACCGGGAGAAGTCGAAGATGTGGATCTAAAATTAATAACTTTCTTTGTGGCATCAGCATATGTCAGATTATTCAATCCGGAATTGCCTGCTCTATTATTCAAAACAAGAACCCATCCTCCACCACTATAACTCATATCAACCCAGAATCTACCTACGTCATTTCCAGCAGCAATCCAATACCAACCAGTTGCAGCACTTGGATTTGCAGCAAGAATATCAGTTGATCTTGCAGCCGGATTGTCAGGAGTTGTTCCTATCAATCTTGGAGTTCTTCCAAATCGTGGCGCGTAAATGTTGAATAGTTGAGTAACTTCATAGTCTTGTAAAATACGATTGTATTGTCTAAAAATTCCGATACTTCCATTAAACTTGTTACTTGCATCAGTCGTCCAAGTTGTTCCTAACGGATCACCACCGATATACCATTTTTGATTTGCAGAAGCTGCAATATTTGCACCTTCATTGACATTTGTCGTGGTGTTTTCAAGAACTCCATCCGTATAAACCTTCATCAATTTGGAAGTATTGTCATAACTGTATACCACTTGATGCCAGATGTTATCAGTGATTACCGTAGATCCCTGTGGATCATCAGATCCCCAACCATGCCATTGTGCTCTACTATTTTGTACTCCTAACCAAAAACGTTCATAGTACGTAATACTAGAAGCGTTTGTCATTACTGCCATCGGCATGTAAACGGCATTTGATCCATTCATTTTGACCCACATTTCAAATGTACGTGCATTTGATCCCCATTGACCATTACCATCTACGGTTATACTAGAATTGGTGTTGGGAAATTGAAGAGTAGTTGCTGCAGTAAACGGATTGGCTTGTACGTTTGATTGAATGAATGGGGTGTTATTTGCGGTTAATGTATGTTTACCATATCCCATATCAAATATGGCAGTGGTCGTTGAACGAGTTGTCGTTGATAGTGAACCAGAATCATTTGACACGAATGGAGTAGCATACGATTTTAATTCTGCCTGAGGCATGGTAACGTCCCACGTTCCTCTGTATGCACCGGTTTGATCGCCTCCCCAATTAATCAAATAAAAAGTTATGTTTGTGTTAGTGCAGTTAATTGTGTATGTAACTCTTTGCCAAACCCCAACAATACTTTGATTAACATAACTAGCAACGTCATATCCTATACCGGTATTTGAAAGATATACAGCACCGCCTGTCATACCAGATGTACATGACCAAAAACGTATCCATGCTGAAAATGTATATGTTCCCGTGGATGGTAGTGTGATGCTTCTAACCACACCATTCCAAGAAATCAAATTGTGCATTCGATATCCAATAGTACCGAACTCCGTCAGAAATGGCGTTGGAGTGCCGTTACTATAATTGGCCCAACCATCCATCACATATGCACCCGGAACTACATTAGTAGTTGGTTCTCCCTTGACGCTGTTGATATCATCAGCGTCAATTGAAATTACAGCGTCCTGTATGATAGGTGATGCTATTGGTCCAGTACTTACACCCATATTATCCTCCAAATCTTCCTCTTATTGCGTTATAATTGTTTGCAACTTCAGCTGCACTCAACACTCTATTATAAATATGACAACAGTTCACATTAGTGATATCAGCAGCAGTGTGTCCTTCAAAAAACCACATGTTTGCATTTCCACTTGTTTTTGGATTACTCACCGTACTAGATCCTACCTGTACTCCGTTAACGTACATAATTGCACTTGCTCCATTTTTTGTAACGCCTACATAATACCACGTATTTGTTGCAAAATCTCCACCACCAATATTTCCAAAATCACAACCACTGTTGCCAGGATCATATCTCCAGTGAATATATCTTTGACTTGGATATCTCCATACACCGGGACTTCTATCTGTTCCCGATGGATTAAATGTAAAAATTTTATCCCAAGCTCCAGTAAAACTATTTGGATAAGTACCTGTACTATTAAATCTTACCGAAAAGAAAATTGAATGTACATCATTATTCAATATACTAGAACTATCTGTTATCAAATAAGATGTTGCATCAAAATGTGGATTTACAGCACTCATTGCTAAAGCGTTATTAATCGTAATAGTTCGATTACCTGTTACATCTATCAATCCAGCCGTTGACGATCTTACACCGCTGTTATCATAAACATACGGTGACATGTTAGTATAATCTGATATATTTAAATCCTCCTTGAACGGTCCTGCCCAATAAAATGTTATGGGAGAATTAAGAACCGCATCAGCCGGATTTATTGCCCAATATTTACCATCACTTGCAGTTGATGTACTATACCATACCACTTTTGCACGAAACCAACCATCTCCCATATTTTCTGGTGGACATCCGCTACATTGCCACCCACCAATGTTTGAATAATGTAAGTAAATCGGAGTACTAAACATCGGCGAAGTGGGTTTATAAAAGATAGAATGGCCAGTATATCTATTAGCAAGACCGCCACCACCACCGGTAACAACACCAATGCCTGGATTGTTTCCATTTTTTAAATAAGTGACTCCTGTTGCAGTAACGGGAGTAATTACTTGTTTATAAACCTGATATCCTTTGTAATATTCATTAGTTAGACTAAGATTCGTAGTTACATCTCCACCAACGTTGTTATAATTACTCATTCCACTATTCCATAAGGAATTTGTAGTGGGTCTTCCTTTGTAACACGTATCCTTGTCCCACAAATCAAATGCAAAAACAAGTCCATCACGAATTATTGTTGGATTTCTAATAAACGCCATATACAAATAAGTATTACAAAACACCCCACTCAGGTGATTTTAACATTTCATCAAATTCTGATTGAATATACTCTGGATACTGAACATCATAAATATCTGGCCTTCCGTATATACCGGCTGGAACAATTTGTACTATTGGGTCCAATGTTTTTGCATCAACGTTTGTAGTTTCTTGATCGGTATCAAATATATTGATATCGTAACTTACGTAAGTTTTTGTATGATCTTGATTATATCTCAACTTATTTGGCTTTTCAAGTACCTGAGAAAAGTTGATATTTGGAACAACTGACTCAGGAATGATTAACCAACGTCTATTTGGATACAACGACTTTGGTTTATCAAAAGACGGAGGAGGAGATGGAGGTGTCTCAGTATTATCCATATTATACATTAAATCGTCTTCTAGTGTTATTGAAAATGTTTTGAACGTCAGCAGTACTCAATGCTGTTTCATATACACGAGCACATGCTAATCTTCCGGGCCAATTTGAAGATCCCAATGACCACGGCGGTCCGCCAATACTTAAAACGGTTCCTAATGGACTGACCATAGAAAGTGTTGATGAATACAATGTTCCGTTGAAATAAAAATTAACAGTGGTTCCATTCCATACAAACGCAACGTGTTGCCATGTGTTTGCGGATGCACCAACAATTCCGTTATAGTCAATGTTATAAGTAACACATGACCACGTGTTTGAATTTATACGAATTGCTCTAGTTGCACCATTTGTTGCAGTTCCACCAACACCCATAACATAATAATCGCCTGACGTTACAGTGGGATATGCCCATGCCATGATTGTACCGGTACTTTGTTGATGTCTTGTAAATACAGAATTGACAAGATAATCACCGGACCCATCCAATACAAACACACCACCATTACCACCATCAGTTGTAAAATATGCGTTTCCGTTGAAAGTACAGTGATACAAATTTGGTGAACTATCTGATGCGTATGTTGTGAATGTACTGTTTCCAGTGGATGTAAATTTGTGAAGAGTAAATCCGGGTCTTGATGTGGTATCAACTGTACCACCAGTAGCACGTTGTGGTCCTTTGTATGCTACAACCACAATTCCAGATCCACCTTCACCGCCTTTGTTCGTAGCATTGTAGTGAGATCCACCACCACCTCCGCCGCCTGTATTCGTTCCACCATTTCCACCAGCAGTTTGTGCCCATGAACAACAACTTCCACCACCTCCTGCAGCACCGTTATTTAATCCTACACCACCTGAAGTTGTTCCAATTGCTCCACCACCACCACCTCCGATACCACCGTTTCCACCGGGATTCGTTGAATATGCAGCACCTCCCCCGCCGCCTCCCCAAAAATAACTGGTTCCTAGAATTGAACACTCTACACCATTGCCACCAGCAGGAGCACCTCCAGCCGTTCCTTCTCCACCACGACCACCAGCTCCTCCTCCACCGCCAGAATAATACTGACCAGTTCCACCACCGCCTCTATTTCCGTAACCACCATATGTGGATGCAGGTTGAGTTGCAGCAGCACCACGTCCGCCTGCACCAGCAGCACCACCGTTACCGGTACCATCGCTGTATCCAGATGCTCCTCCTCCACTACCACCAGATCCGCCATATCCATAGTCTGGTGTATAGCCCCAATAAGAACTTGCTCCATATCCCCCACCGAGTGCGGTTCTTCCCGCAAATGATGAATCTCCACCATTGGTTCCACGAATTGTAAATTGATGACCACCCGGCTGTGGTCCAGCGCCATCTGTTCTATAACCACCACTTCCTGCGGGAGCACCATATCCACCGATACCCACAGTTACGGTATAAGACGTGCCTGGGTTGAGTTGCATGGCCGGGAAGTACAATACACCACCACCACCTCCACCACCTCCCATATCCATGCCTCCGCCGCCTCCACCACCAACAATCAAAACTTCAAACGAACCATTGTCTGATCCGTCAATTGAAGCAACACATCCATCTGTAGCTATTCTTGGTCCGAAATGCATATTAAACTTGGTCTGGTAGAATTATTCTCCATTCATCTGTATCCAATACATTTAGAATTTCTTCATGAGTATACTCTGGATATTCTGGTTTATAAATATCCGGACGACCATAAGTACCTGCATATATTGTTGTGGTTTGAACTTCATGCGTTTCTGGATTTGTATACGTAAAAGTTTCGTCGTGTTCAATGATGTTCACTTCATACTTAACAAACGTTTTGGTTTTATCGATGCTATATCGTAATGAATTTGCATCATAATCTAAAACCTGTGAAAAATTAACATCAGGCACCACACTTGCTGGTATGATTAACCATCTTCTATTTGGAAACGGTGTTACAAATGACATAGTATAAATAAATAGTTGTTATAGTCCGAATCTGTCCTTTAACGCTAGATAGTTATTGTATACTTCGGCTTCGGTTAAAACTCTACTGTATAATCTTACAATAGGTATGTCCCCCGCATATGAACGTGTTAAAGTATCAGGATTGCCACCATCGAAATCTGCACCTATAGTAACCGCCGTAGAAACTGATCTGAGTGTGGTATTAGCACTATTTTCTGTTAACTGAATTTGACCATTACGATACATTTTCACGGTTCCATTATTATAAGTTATCGTATAATTGATGTAAGATGATGTAGATAAATTATGAGCAATAGTATGTGTACTATAGTTAGTTCCCGCAGAGTTTCCCACCAAAAAATACAAATTGCCTTGTGCAAACCAGTTCAAAAATAATAGAAAACAAAAGTTACTTTGTGAACTTGATCCCCATTTTGACACTAATGTTTTTGTTTGGGAAGTGCTAGTTGGTTTAGTCCACACATCAATTGTTAACAAAGAACTACTTGGTAATGCTGTAATCCCTGTACTTAAATAATCATTGGTTCCGTCAAAAAACGTTCTAGCTGACGAATCAAATGACAGATTAGTAACGTCTGGAGTATACCTATTTGTTAAATCTTTAACGGAGTTAGTATTACTTCGTGATGTCAAAACGAATTGTGTTGCGTGATCTTTTTGTTCACATTGCAGTTCTGCAATTTCAATATCACACGGACCACCACTGTCTAACCAAAAATAAAAATATATTACGCCGCCGGTAGCTGTTGATGTAAATGTTTTTGTCCATTTTTGCCATTCGTTTGTTAAAGATGGACTTTGATACGGACCTTGACTTGATGCGGTACCTGAAAAATACAAATCAAAGTGAATTAAAGCCCCTGGCTTCTTTGATCTTACATAACAACTAAAAGTGTATTGAGTATTTGCTGTATATGATGGAAATACACCATATGCCATTCCATCAATAACACCATCGGGTCTATGATAGTGTAACACCATACAGTCATGAACCACACCTTTATAATTAAAACCATTAGGAACAATTTCTTTAACTAGTCCAGAATTTGGAAGATGTGCCGAACCCCACCACATTGTCGGAAAACTTGTACTATTTACAGAAATTCTTGTGTCAGATGCAATACTATCATGTACTTTATAATAGCCAGTTGACGTATTCCAATATCCCTGTGATCCATCCTGACTTGAATTGTATGCGTGTAAAGTAAACGTGGTGTTGGACAATTTTTTTATAAAGTAGAACGTTCCTGCAGTAACACCGCCACCTGTTGTTTGTGGTGTCACAACATCATATGTACGCAAAGGATGATTTCCAGATGTAGTAACAATATTACTTGCAACACTACTGATAGTGCCTATTGAAAAATATGTATTGTTGTTATATTGATTGGTATTATAAGTTCCCCAATCATTTCCATACGATGGGTATGAATTTGCAACGTTTGAATTGTACGTCCCAATCAAATTTGTTGTCGGTTCTCCCAAAAACGAATTCTTTGTATCTGCAACATCATATGCAAAAAACAAACCAGTCGTATTAATTCTTGGATTTTGATTAAATGCCATATAATTTAAATACTAAAACGTCCACGTAATGCGTTGAAATTCGTTATCACTTCACTGTAATTCAATTCTCGATTATACACTCTAACAATAGGAACTTCACCATTCATCCAATATACATTACCACCGCTGTGACTACTTGAACCAACAGTAGCACTAACATATGGATAATTTCCCATGTTTAAACCAGTCGCAGAATTACTCAAACTTCCATTTGCATAAACCAATATTTGTCCAGCGTTAGATGCAGTTTTTTTATAAACCATTACTACGTGATTGTATAAACCTTTGGTGTTCAATGTTCCACTGGATGTACTAGTAGCAAATGCATATGAAGGATAATCCGGTGGACCAGTACGTACATAACAATCCACCGCATTATTTGTATAATTATACCACAAGTTAAACCGATAATTTTCAAACAATGGACCGCCACTTCCCGTAGATCCGGTTGTTGCTTTAAACACAACTTCCACGGTTACCTCAGTAACACTTGGATAAAAATACGGTTCTAATGCGGTTGGAAGAGATAGAGTATCATTTGTTCCATCAAAACTAAATGTACCATTTGATGAAAATGATACACCAGAAACATTCATTGTTTGTGTAGCATCTCTTATGTTAATCAGAGAATTTGTATTACTACGTGTTCCTAGAACTAAAGGTGTAACATATCCTTTCTGTTCAAGTTGATATCCAAAATATGCTAACTTTTCACCAACATTATCTCCGGTGTAACTACTCATGTACACACCGTTTTCGTTTGATTGTGTAGTGAAAGTTACAGTCAATCTAATCCATGTACTTCGTGGCCAATTCAAATAATTTGTATCACCATTATATGCAAAATTTCCAAGTGAATTATTATTTACATTGGTTCTCAGATATGGAGCTGCTTGCATAGATGTACCACTGAACCAATAATAAATGGACATCGAATATTGTGTACTTGGCGAAATTCCGATAATAGATGATCCCAAATGTTGATTACCAACAGTAGTTACCACCGAACTAAAAATTCTTAAATTGCTGGTATCAACATTTGGTATAATTGGCTTTGCGATTGATGTGTCGTTATCATTAAAGACATTTGCACCCGAATTTACCCACCAATTACCGTTCGAATTCAAAAAATTATTGGTAGCATATGCTATATTGGTGGTTGGTTCGCCACGATATGAATTTTTAAGATCATACATGTCGTAAGCAAACACCAATCCAGACACACTTGTTTTTAGACCATGATTTGTAGCCATACTTTATAAATAGAATCTAATTAAATTCCGTATCTGGTTCTATATTGAAGATAATGATCATATACTTCATTTGGAGACAATCTACGAAGATAAATAAACGCTTGATCAATTGATCCATCAAAATAATAACCCCCGCCTTCTGCCTCGCCGCCGATAATCATTTCTTCCGCATCGTTACATTTAGTGAATGCGCCACTTGCACGTTGAGTTCCATCTAGATAAATAATTCCAGTACCAAAATGGTACGTGTAAACTAGTTGATGCCAATTTCCATCAAATGCATTACTTCCTACCACAAATGCACCATTATAATTGCCATCTTGAACTCCTATATTTGTATCACCAGAATTTTTTCCAATGAAAAACTCAGTTGCAGCTTCTTTTCCACCAAATATAGCAGAATATGTACGACCAGCTGTTCCCGTGTATTTGTAATAAGCAATCAATGTAAATGAATTTCCGTATGTAGCACGTGTATATCCAGCAGTCAAATAGTTACTACTACCATTAAATGTCAAATTTCCAGTTGCGTTAAATCCTGCATTTCCAAGTGTTATTGTAGACGATGGGTTGGCTAAGTTGACCAATCCACCTGTAGATGAACGTGTTAATGTTGTAAATGCGGTTGGAAAACTCTTTTGTTCTAACTGAAACGAACTAACATAAATAAAACTGGACCCGTTTGTTCCAACCAAATTTGGTCTAAACTGAACAGTTAAATATTTACAATTATCCGCCCCACCATATGCACGTATAGTTGAGGAAGTAGTAAATCTTATAAAAATTCTTTGCCATTTATCACGGATATTAAGATTTGCTTCTGAGCTTACACTGTTAATATCACCACTATAATATCCATACGTTGGATGTGCAGTGGAATAATTGCCTGTGTGCCAATCTACACCTGTACTATTTTGAGTTGCCCAACCAGCGGTTGCTCCACTTAAAACCACACCAGATGGTATATATACATAGATACTAGCAACATATGTGGTATCATATGTTCCAAAACTAGCTATAGTGACACTTCCATTTTGTCCAATTCCAAATCTACTATATCCATCTGGATTTGAATCATAAATCTTCCACACTGTCATACCCGGCACGGGAGGTTGTACTACATCGGTTGATACTTGTACAATACCACTATGAGCGCAAGTATTAATTGGAATATAATTGTTGGCCGGACCCATACTTGTCAAATTATTAGCAAGATTGGTAGTGGGTTCTCCTAAAAACGAATTCTTAACATCTTGTGCATCATATGCCAAGATTAGAGAATCAGTATTAACTCTTGGTCCCATTCTGTTCATCGTCCGTATCTCCCTTTTGTTGCGTTATAGTTTTGCAATACTTCAGCACCACTTAATGCTCTGTTATAAAACTGAACTAATCCCATATTCCCATTGAAGTAATTTTCATTACCTGTATGATTTGATTTTCCAATAAAGTTATTTTGTCCGGTGGTAGAATAAGTTATTGCACCGCTTGTATTATCAAGAACACCATCTGCATATGTTCTCAAGTTTGTACCATCAAAAGTTGCACCAATATAATGCCAGTTACCATCATTTAATGTTACACCAGCTGCACCTGCACCGGGATAAAAATCGTTGTTATATCCCATCACACCAACACCACTTGAATACTTCACCAAGTTAAACGCTTGTGAATTTGCAGGAGTACCAGTTCCAACAAAACCAATAAGACCACCGGCTGTTGTTCTCATCCAAACAAATATTGATCGTGCACCATTGCCTGATACAGCAACATTTGTGGTGGTTAAATCAATAAAATCATTGGTTCCATCAAATAATATTGTTTGATTACTATAGGTTGGTCCATTGGTTAATGAACCAGTATAATTGTTTCCACTAACATCATACCATACTGTTCCTGCGCCTGCATAACTATAAGGATTTCCGGCATCAAAATTACCAGTCAATCCACCTTGAACAATCGTTTGAAAAAAACGAGTGTTCAACATGTCATAATTCTGTTTTATTTCTTTTGCGGTAAGAATTCTGTTATATAAATGAATGGGACCAATACTTCCACTCCAATTTGTTCCGGCTACACATGGATCTTTTCCAATGGTTAACGGTGTATCATTCAAACCATTGCCAGTACTGGTACTTGCGGTACCAACCAAACTTCCGTTCAAATAAAATGTAACAGTTGTAGTTGTAGCAGAACTAGGTGCGCCAGCATTTGATGTCCAACATGCGTTATACCATGTATTTGCTTGTATTGTTGCAGCAACGCCGGTATATGAATATGCATAAACAGTACTATCAACTTGATGTAATGAAAACTCTGGTGAACAGTTGTCACTAAATATCATTTTATTTGCACCACCGGTACTTATACTTGACGCTTTAAACCACAAACTAACAGTTACAGTTGATCCATCGGGATTAAAATATGGCACTGCACTTCCTTCATTTAAATAAAAATAATCATTAACACCATCAAGTGCTAACGCCCCACCGTTGTAATAATCAAAACGTGGCATGTTAGCTACAGTGCCTTCACCAAGTTTTGAATCATTGTTAAATACCAGATCTTGAATACTTCTATCAACGTTTGATATTCCCCACTTCAATCCCAAATAAGTGTGAACTTGTTTTCTTTCCTTAACAGTAAGAAGTCTATTAAAAACAATAATTTCAGCCGCTTCACAATTACTTTGTTCCCATCCTTGAGAATTAATCACCAATCCAGATGGACCCGCTGCTGCGTCACCAGCTGGTGAATTTCGTATTGATGATCCATTACTAAACGCATCTGCGGTATCATTTGTAGATCCGCCCCAATCGCCCATGTATATTCTCCACGTTGTATCCGCAGCATTAACTGCGTAAGCTATCCAACCTTCGGCGTAATATTGATTTACATAACCACCCCAATGACCCAATAACCAATTATTATAATATGCAGTCAAAACTCTTCCATTTGCACCACCTGTCAATCTACTAACTACAAAAACCGTATTTGGAGAAGTTGATAAATTGATAGAAAGATTTCCTATTTGTTGTGCATTTGTTATGGTTATTGTTTTTCTTGAATTTAAAAAAGAATTTCTAGTAGGACCAGCAGAAACAGGAACCATATGGTAACCAGATCCACTTTTGTCTCTCCATTGACTAACCGTCGTACCAGAACTATAAGTAAAAGTAGAATCATCTGCCGCATCCATCCACATAACTAATCCGCCTTTCACAGGCAGAGTATATGAAGGCAAAGATTTATTATTGCCTGGATCCAGACATAATACTAAACCGTCAGTTGATATTTTTGGACTATATTGTAGTGCCATATTGTTATCCTAATCCGAACTTAACACGCATCATGTTGTAATTTGCAGAAACTTCTGAAGCGGTCAAAGCTCTATTATAGTAATAAATAGAAGCAATGTCACCTGTCCAAGGATCTGAGTTAACTTTATTTGCCCCGATTTTCAATGGAGGACTTCCACTTGCAGGATACAAATTTCCAGCGGGTACACTTGCGGTTGTATATTCAGAACCGTTAATATATAATCTTGCAGTAGTGCTATCCACAGTTAATGCAAAATGTCTCCATACATTGTCTGATATATTAAATCCAAACAAATTAGTGGCACTTGTTGATGTTCCATATAACATTACACGTAATGCATTGGTAGGACTCAATCCACTACGTATTCTACTAATATTCCAACCATTACCATTTGTACCATATACATCAGAATTTCTAGATATGATCGTATCATGTGTGTCGTCACCTGTAGACGTTCTAAATACACCCATCACTGTAAATGTATTTGTATCTAATGTAGTTGAATATGGAACTTCAATATAATCATCAACTCCATCGAAATTAAAACTTCTATTGTGAAAATACAACACTCCATTATTCAATGTTCCATTCATTGATGGACTGACAATATTTTTCCACGTTGCAACAGAAGATGTTGAACTAAAAGTTGAACCACCACTATCCGTCGAAATAAATTCCGCTTTTGGATTTTTGAAATAAATTGTTCCACTATCAGCTAATTTACCCGGCGAACAATAACCCGGATATAAAAACATTGCTTGTGTTCCAGTACCAGAAGTTGGTCCGGCGGTTAAAGTCAAACGTTGCCAAGTATCTTGATAGTTATTTGAAAGACGTGTACCTCCACTCAAAGCACTGCCTCCATAATTTTCATAAACAAGTACCATGTCATTCGGGTAACTTGTGGCAACATTAGTAGCTCCTGTTATTAAATAATCAACGTTAAGGGTGACATATACACCTGACGGTATAGGAACACTATTTCCATGATAGTGACAGCCAGATACACCCAATGCGTAACTATAAACGACATCAGAAGGTTTAACCGCATATCCACCAATTACGGTTCCGGCAGCAACACGTTGAAATGTTCCAGTACCATTAAGACTGAAAGTTACATTCTCAGTAACAAGTCCGGTTCCATATGAAATAAATCTATTAGGTGAATAACTTCTGTTGTTCTTTACATCCAAACAAAGAAGCAATCCATTATCTACAATTAATGGCCCTGCGTTAATTGAACTCATATACCATATGCCTTTCTACCGGCGTTGAAATTACGTAATATTTCAGCAGAAGTTAATGCTCTATTGTATGCTTTTGCACTTGATAATGCAATGTTACTAGAATAGTTTGGATTTGCAGATCCAAAGTGATAATAATAACTTGGTCCACTAACATATTGTTTTAGTTGTCCGGTTAAATTTCCACTGGAATATAATGAACCGTTGACATATAAATATCTCAATCCTGTTTCTACATTAACAACATACGCAGCATGATACCAAGTATTCAATGAGCCAGGATAACTTAACCAACCCGTATTATTGTTATCGTTATACCAACTCAATACACCAAATGTTGCAGGAGTTGACTTGAAATGTGCAAATCCTTCGTGGTATCCCTGTCTACCAAAAAAGTATCCATCAGAAGATCCCGGCGGTGTTCCTAATAATCTAAACCACACTTCGTATGTATGAGTAACATTACTCAACGTATCTAAAACGGAATTTGCAACAGGTACAGTTAATGCACCTGCATAATCTCCGTTGAAATAAAATCCACTACTATCAAATGTTATTGCGGAACTATTCAAATCAACTTTATATCCGTTTCCACTTGAATCTAAAAGTCCTCCACCACTAGATATCGTGTTAGAAGTTACTGAGTTTGATGTCCATGCAGATGCAACTACACCTGTTTGTATTTGAGGTTCTTTTAAATCATATGTGTGATTATACGTTGTATAATCATCACCATCCTGAATGAACCATGTTACTTTGGCCGTTCCTACCGGACTTGTTACGGTATATTTTGCCAATTGCCATTCATTTATGTCATAAACATTAATTTGAGAGGTTGTTGGAAAAAAAGCAGATCCAACTAAAACATTAGATGAATTATAAAATTGAATTTGAAATCTTAAAGTTGGGGTACCAGATACTTTTCTATATTTTACAGAAAATGTATAAGTTGTAGATGCCGAGAATCCGCTAAATAACAAAAAATAAAAACGAGTATTGCTATTTACATCAACAATTCGTATAGCAGTTTCATTATCGATTAACGAATATGTTCCAATTGTTCCTTGTCCACTGCCATCCACTGACCAATTTGTAGGCAAAGTAGAATATGTAGATGTCAATAAATTAGTAGTAGTTGTATTTCTTACAGTAATACCTTCTGCAACATCATTATAAGGAGTTGCATACGATTTCTGTTCTACTTGAGGTGCTGCTATATAATATGTTTCACCCGCAATTGATTGGTCACTGATAAATTGAAACCCTCTTGAAGTATCGGTAATATTTGTAAATGTAAACGAATATCTTACCCACGAAGTTGTCAATGTAACATATCCGGTATAATGTACATCATTCAATCCTCCTCTCAAAAGAGTGCCTGCTACGGCAGATCTAGCATAAAAACTCATTGTATATGTTTGTCCTGCCACAAGAATTGTTGGACCATAATATAAAAGTCCCATTGCTACTCTTCCACCACCATCACATCCATTGTTTCCATTTCTGACAACTTTTAGTGCATTATATCTTCCAAACGGATCAACTACATCGGTTGTATTAGCAGTGACATTGGTTCTTGTACCACAATATCCGTCCCAGACAGACGAATCAAAAGTAGTTGTTCTTGTTAATAAATTTATAGAAGATTCACCCGGAAAACTTTTCGTGGATTCCCGGTTATAATAAAGTTGTAGATCTTTGGTTACAATGCCTGGATTGCCTTGTCGAATAGCCATATTAGACCTTTACTTCGGTTGAAAGTTTATCAATATCTTTTCTTTCAGCGGTAAAGTCCCAATAAAACTCAAATGTTTTGTCACCATCAAACATTGCTTTATCATACCCCACCGTGAAATAATTGTTGTTGATGTTTACTTCATCCACAAACAATACACGTCCATGTTTAATGTTGGTCAATTGAATGTTGACATCATCAGTATGAACCAATTTTGAAATGTACTCTGGCAAATCAACTCGTCCGTTTCCACGAACGGCCGTTCCACGTCCAGTTAAACGAACACCGTGATATGGACTTTCCAAACTTCCATACACCAACTTGTATCCATCTTTGGTTGGGTGATTAATTTTGAAACTCTTGGTATTAGCAGCAAATGTACCATTTACTTCCAATGTATAAGATGGTGATATTGTGTTAACACCAACCAACCCACTTGGCGTGATTGCAACTCTTGTGGAACCACTGGTCTCCAAATGCAAACTGTGAGTGTCATTGGTACCAATTGTTGCGGTGACACCAAAACTATTTCCGTTCTGTATAAAAGCATTACCACTTGGTGAAACAAAACTAGCAGTAGTTGCAGTAGCAGCGTTACCACTAATACTGCCTGTCAAATTTGCAGTGATGGACGAACTATTTACCCAAGTATCTGTTATGTGATTATACACCAACGGTTGTTGTGCACTTGGTGTAGTAATAACCACATCATTTAGATCAGTTAAGTTGGTGACAATTGTTCCACCACCTCCACCACCAGATCCCGCTATACTTCTAAACAATCCCGAAGGAATTATTTGATGGTTATTAGCGGTAAAATCAGTATTTCCTTTAACAATAATCGAACCCAAAAATACAGCATTTTGTTTTGTATTGTCTGTTTCTAAAAACTTTTCAATGTTATAGTTATCCAACGCTTCTCTAATAGTAGAATACAACGCATTACCGTAATATACAACAATACCTTTAGTTGCACTGTTAGGATACCAAAAAACACGTTGTACCGTATAGCCACCGCCAACTGCAATCAAACTACCAGAACCATCTGGATTGTATAATGTTGGGTCAATACCATCATATCCCAATCCTCCGTTTGTATCTTGTACAAATGATGAACCGGATTGATAATATCTAAATATTTTTGATACTGATGTACCCGGATCATTTACGTGACTAGGATGATTTGGATCAACTTCATATGCACGTCCTTCCGCAAAGGCTTCACCACTTGTAACAGTTAATCCATAAGATCCACTTGTGACAATATTAAGTCCTGAAAGTTTTAATGGACCAAATGCTTTAACAAAATCATATGTGCGTTGTTTGTATCCATACGCAACATTAGGATAAGTAATCTTTGCATTAATTGTTGATAGATTTTGGTGAATGATTGTACCCAACAAAATTGTATCATTAAACTGATCATATGTAAACGGATTGGGCTGTTGAACGATTGCACCGTTTCTATCAATACCAATATACGTTTGAATATGTGTAGTACGATATGTCAACGATTGATTGGTAAACGCATTCCATTTTACATCTGTTATTGTAGGATGTGGTTCACGTGTAGTTAATGCATTTAAATCTACTACAACACCTTCACCTGCACTGATATTAAATGTAGTGGATGAACCAGTTGTTAACAATCCACCATACAACAATCCAGTATACAAATTACCTTCCAACCATTTGAGACGAGTGACATTACGATAATCACCATCATTTTGTTCAAAGTAAAGATCGTTGGTACTACCGCTCACATAAATACGTGAAGCGGTCATATTAGTTAATGCACTTACATTTGTTGGTTCTAATTGAATGTAATCATAATTGATACCACTCGCACTAATATTGTTAAAATAACCGTTTCCATTTGCATCAATACGTGTAGAACCACTTTGTATCAACGCGCCATAAATTTGAACATTCTTGGAACCGCTATAGATATTAAACAAATACCCACCACCGGTTGCATAATCATAAATCGCAAAATCACGAGCAGTACTTGAATTTATACCAATCAACGCCGTTGTACCATTATTAGCAGACGCATCAGTAAAATACAATCGACTACCAATTGCAGCATCACCAGAACTGTCTCTTCGAATTAAACTTCCTGAATCATCATTCTCAGAATACGCCAATGTTCTTAGCGTAGAACTTCCATCAAAACTAAGTACCGTATTTGGTACATCCGCAATTCTCACTTCCTGAAAATGAGTATTGCTGGAATCTCTCTGAGTCAGTATCAGATCATATTGATCATATGGACTTGGCATACCTAATAAATATCAACTTAATATAATTACATCCGATATAAATAAAAACACCCAAGATTTACATCTTGGGCGCCTTTATTGTACCATTATGACTCAATCAATATATAGATAGTGGCGTCCTCTTCCACTTACCGTTAGTATAAACATAAGCAAAATCGTTATCGTATCTGATTGATCCAACAATACCAGCATCATTGGTTGTTGAAGGAGCAGTTCCACCAATTTGTAGGTTTGTGATACTTGCACTGTAAGCAGTCAAAATGTTATTGATGCTAAAATTATTACTGATGTTACCGTTACTACCACTGAGTGTAATCAAGGTAGAAGTTCCATCAACGTAAACATTACCAGTTACATCAATATTACTTGCACTTACGTTATTAAGTGTAGAAAGGTTATTAACTGTAATATTATTAAAGGTTGATCCGCCAATTATCAAGTTACTGAAACTACCTGTTTGAGCAGTAATATTACTTGCAGATACTTGACCCAAAGTTGTTAAACCAGTAACGTTTAATGTACCGGCAACAGTTGTATTACCGTTCGAAGCATTAACAGTAAATTGTCCACTGTTATAGTTCAAACTATATCCGTTTTCAACCAATAGTGAGTTTTCAAGAGTATCACCCGTTTGAGCACGTGGCAAATAACCGTGGGTTAAGTTATTTTCAGATCCAAATGAACCAGTAGGACCGCCCATCAATTTGTTAGTAACCAATGGATTTGCGGCATCACTGATAAACCAATAATCACCCTGACTATCCCACAACAAAGATGCAGTAGCGTTCAAACTTCCACTGTCAACTACGTCCAATCCACCGTAACGTTGGCCCGGAGTCAAAACATTCAAACGAATACGATTGTCACCAATATCAACAACGCTTGAACTGATATAGGTCATCGCACCTTGAACAGTCAAGTTGCCAGGAACCACAATTCCACTACCACTAAACTGAACATTATTAATATAGACAGAAGAGTTTCCAGTGGTAGAAACAGTCAAATTGCCACCGCTAGTCGATGTCAAATTTGGATTTGCACCAGCCAATGTCAAATCACCACTCAAATTAGTTGCAGATGCACTAAGTTGTTGTAGTGTGGACAAACCACTTGCGGTCAATGTAGTAAAACTACCAGCTGCCGCAATATTTTGACCGATTGGTGCTGCGTCAATTGACCCTGATGCAACTATGTTACCAGTAGAATCAGTTTGAATAATCAACCGTGAACCCGACAACAATTTTTCTTCAAATGTTGTATTTGCAGCATCACGTTGACTTAAAATTAATGTGTATGGATTGAGTGGCATATACGTTTATACTCTTTGTCTATTTATAAATAGACCTCTATTTTATAAAAGCGTTACAAAATTCAAAATTCAAAATCGGCAATTGGTTGTCTTAACCATTTTCCGTTTGCATAAATATAATGGAACTCATTGTCATATGACATCCATCCTTCTTCACCGTAATCATCCGATGTTTTTGGTGGAGTTTTCCACGCAACATTAGCGCTAGGTGATACTCCATATTTAGCAAAAATAATTCCTTGATCAATTTTTGTAATATCTGACATAATCAAAATGTGGAGAAATTGGCCAACGGTTGACGTAACCATTTACCATTAATATAAATGTAATGAAAATTATCGTCATATGCCATCCAACCCTCCTCACCATAATCAGTAGCATTTTGTGGAGGATTGTGCCATACCGTTTCGGGTGTGGAACTTGCCAATGCATTATAAGATGTAACAATAGATTCAACTTGTGATGCACTACTTCCATCCGTCAACGATGTACTAATAGTAGGTGTTGCCAGATCGGTACCATCTTCGACCAACGGATTGACAAAGTGATAAGGTATAGGCTTCTTATAAGATTCCTTACGAATATCCTTCTCAATTTCTGCCATTTGAGTGCCATTAACAACTTCGTTGGTAACAATAATTTTACGTTGAGTAAGTGTCTTGGTTGTGGTTGGCATCTTATTCTCAAATGATTCTGCCAACAAATATGCTTGTACAGTCATATTAAATGTTGTACGAACCATACGATCTTTACCCGAATTTACTTCGGTGGTATTGCTATAATCGTTAATATACACCCTAAACTTAAATCGTTTCGGATCACCCCAATACTCTTCTGCCGCCCAATTGATCTTCTCAATCAACGCATTCATCTGTTCCACATATTCCGTCCATAACATAAACTCATATGTTAATGTTACATGGTCAGGCAACGTGACATTTAATATTTGTGCAACAGGAGCGCTGGATTTAGTCAGCAATGAAAACTTGTCATATTTGTTCTTTTCATCAAATTTCTTGACAACTTGAACATTTAAATGACGGTTGAATGTGGTAAGATTTTCGTTTTTTGCAACGGTATTACGTTTATACATAATTGCAGGCAATTGTAACTTACCTTGATTATCACGTAAAACACCATCACTTTGTATAGCCTTCCATCTTTCGGGACTTCCATAAATGATGGGAACTTTTACATTTTCACCCGCGTCTTCCACAGTCAAATTAATCACTTGATCCAGATATTCGAAAATAGCAGTATCAATGTCCAACAACGATATGGTAAAGTTCTTGAACTTGTCTTGATCTCTACGTATTTGCGTAGCCCTGTTGACACTAGACTTTACATCAGACACGTTGCTAGCTTCATTTCTGAAGTTAGGTGCTGGATTATTTGGATTTCCTTTCCATGCCATAGATTATACCTGTCTCTCAAAAATGTTTAGTTTGCTCAATCTGCTATAATGAGTATTGCAAATAAAGCTATGACTCTTTGTATCTTGTCCACCCAAAAATTGTTCTTGAACCACATTATCAATTTCATGATAACGATCATTAAACAATATGACATCTCCAATTTGAGGAAAGAAATTCACTTGTTGACACATCTTTTCTCTAAACTTAAATACCACATCTTGATCACGATCTGGTCCAAATCCTTCATCCTCACCAGTAATATCAGCACGTTCAATCAACGATGAAATGTCAATACCGGGATAAAATGTTTTACCCTCACTAGGTGCGGATTCACCATACAAATTGACTCTGGTCTCAGATGCCGCAATCTTAAACACAGTAACAATCGTCTCAATAATATCACCCATCAATTCCGCATTAACAGAATTAATAAAGTTAATATCACGAGCGCTAAAATATCTTCCTCTTAGTGATGCCATAGTTTATCCTATATAAATCATCATCGGAACTTTCTTCAAAATCTCAGTACTCTTATCAGCTTTCATCGCCTGTTCTTCAATTAACTTGGATGGCAATGACGCTTCCAACATCTCACGAAGTTGTGTCATAAGAGCTTCTTTTTCACTACTTGCCTCACTACGCAACTCGCCACCATCCAATGTTACTTCACCGCCTGGAATTGGTATGGTACTATACTTTTGACGAATACCTCCCAACATTTCTTTACACAATGCCAAAAAGTATTTACGTATCCATTGTCTACCAGGCGCATTAATCTTACTATATACAATGTCTTGATATGGTACATTACTAAAGTCAGAAATTTGATCTGGCAAACTACCAGATGATGTATTTGACGAACCCGTATAATATGAATTTGCAGCTCTGTCATTTTCCAACGCATACTCAAAGTATACCTTATAGTTGTTGGTAGGAATTGGAAACAACTTCAATTTGTTGTTAACAATTTCAAAACTATAACTGCTCTTACGAACCATATCGTTGAATTCGATTGCTTGACCACGAAGCAAATCTTCAAAAATTGGTGTCATCAAAAATTGAACAGCAGGACTATATCCAGCAAAACCCATTTCGTTCAAAACGTTACTATATGACATACCAGTCATACTGAATGGGTCATAGATACGAGCAAATGCTGGTGGTCCGTGGTGGAAAATTCTCTTTACTTCAATACGATTACCGCTACCAGATGCTTGTTCATATAGTGACTGTAGATCATATGTTTGTTGTCCGGTAACAACATCAATACTACCTTTTTTCCAATCTACATTGCCACCAACTCCAACTTCACTACCATATGCTTTTGACATCTTAATAACATACGGAAGTGGATCACCTGTCATTGAACGACCATTTACAACCGTAGATGTAGATTGTCCCATCAATGCCAACAAATTGTTACGAATGTTGAATTGATTAATCTGTGAACCGTATTCTGATACTGATTCTTCAAACGCAGCATAAAAGTTCAAATCGATCATTTCGATGTCTTCAATTGGATATCCTAAACGGATCGCTGCCCAAACCGCACTGCTACTACAATCAGCAACAAATCGTGCGTCTGTATCATAAAATCCAAACGGTGTTCTGCCAGGAACAGCGCTACCACTGCCTGGCCATCTTACCCTATCTTGATCTAAATTTGCACTCATTAAGTTATAAATATTAGAACAATTTAGTTATCTTCACTATTAGTTTACCATTTCCTTTAATTACTCGGTGGTAAGTTTCTTTTGGTATAAAAATAGCGTTTTCAAGGTGTATTGGAAGTTGATTGTCTAACTGAAACTCCCAACCTTCATTTTCTATAACCTCAACTATACGATCTTCACGGTCCAAATGCCACTCTAATTCATGATTATCTACGTCCGGTGAAAACTCACGAATATACTGATTGTTACCCAATTCTGTTTCTTTATACGGTGTCAACATAATTACTATACTCACTCGGATCACTACTTAACCTACTTATGACAATATCATTACGACTGAATTTTACATCTGGTATTTTCTTCCAAGTATATCCCCCACCTGTTTCATAAACATCATACGGTATATCTATTTCATATATACCTTCTTTAAACTGTCCAACAACATATACGTGTTGTTCATAATTACTACAAACACTCTGTACATTCTCAATCTTGTGACGATACAATACATTGATCAAATCATCAGCAATTAAATGACATATACCCCCGCTTCCTAACTCATCGTTTTGACCGTTATGATCTTGTTTCCACGCATCATACTGTTTTTGAGCAACCTTCACCATTTCATCCTTTACCACATCGGTAATCTCAGAAACGCTGTTCAATGTTGACACATCAAACTCGGCTTCATCTAACTTTCCAAAATCATTAAATCTATCGTCATTTATCTTATTTTTAACATCTTGTATCAAATCATTTAAAGTACGATAGTCAGTAAACAGTACTGAAGAAACATTATTTGCCGGAATTAATGTTGATAATTTGTTCCCTGATCTGTCCTGTAAAATTAAAGTACATCTAAAACGCATCAACTTATTTGGAGTATTTAAATCTTTAGGTTCTAAACTTTTAGAGGGCATGTTTATTAGATAATCATCATCTGCCATCGTAAATTTATTAGTCAATTCGCTTTCGGGTACCTTGTCAAATTCATTAACAATATTGACAAAATAAAGTTTATCATTGGTTTCTATATGAAATCTCGCACGTAACGAACTGTTATGTATCAATACACGTTTGGGCATATTGAACTTTTTTTGATCTTTTATAAAATCAGCAACATCAAATAAGTCTACTTCATATTCCGGAAATGAACGAACCAATTGATTCAAACAAATACTACCAAACTTTTCAGCAGTCATGTAACCCTGACCATCAACTATCTCATTTAATAAATCTTTGAGTTTAATCATAGGTTAATATAGTATTTACCATTGGGACCACTATATTTGAATCCGTTAATCGGTATAACAATATTTAACCCATCTTTGGTATACGGAAACTTACCTTTTTGAACATACGCTAATGTCATATGTGGATGATAATCAGGATAACTATCGTCATTTGGCAATCTATCACAACGTTGACGTAATTCCATCAATTGTTGATTGTTCTTATCAACATCAAATTTAACCACGTCATATTTGTCATTGTTAAATTGACTCAACGCTTTTAACACAATGTTAAATGGTTTGACGCCTTTCAAAATGTTTGCCACATCACGTTTCTGTAAATCTGGTAAAAATCCATACTTCAAAGTAACATGCGGTTCTTCATCATAACCATATGTTGGATCTTCTGGATCTGTATACAATATCTCCGGGGGTATTGCTGTTTTACCTATACGAACAATGTGTGGTCCATACGTTGGTTCCACCAATGCCATCAAACATCCTTTTTCTACATGACGATTACTCATAAAATTACCAGTATCTTCCTTTACCTTT
>Ga0315907_10001746_pt1 | contig 28958 bp, 22 predicted proteins | sample LakEriMetagenome_3_FD_203525 | JGI IMG/M metagenome (GOLD analysis project Ga0315907, IMG submission 203525) | Freshwater fungal communities from buoy surface, Lake Erie, Ohio, United States - Buoy 12 MA123 | ecosystem: Environmental > Aquatic > Freshwater > Lake > Lake biofilm | place: USA...
CTGCAGATGGCGAGCGCGGTCACCGACGCGCTCGAGCACCGCACCGCGCTCTTGGTCGAAGCGGGTACCGGTACCGGCAAGACCTTCGCTTATCTGGTGCCGGCGCTGCTCGCCGGGCGGCGCGTGTTGGTTTCGACCGGCACCCGCACGCTGCAAGATCAGCTCTACGCCAAGGATGTGCCATTGGTCGCCGGCGCGCTCGGTAGTCCCGCCCGGGTGGCCCTCCTCAAAGGGCGTAGCAACTATCTTTGTACCTACCGCCTCAAGCGCCAACTCTCGCAGCGCGTGCTCGAGGGCGTCGCGGTGCCCGAGCCCTTGCTCGCGCGGCTCGAGTCGTGGTCTGCGATCACGAAGACGGGCGATCTGGCCGAAGTACCCGGCATGACCGAGTCCCAGTCGATCTGGCCGCAGGTCACCTCGACCCGCGACAACTGCTTGGGTCAGCGCTGTCCGGACTACGCGGGCTGTCATGTGGTGGCGGCACGGCGCGACGCGCAGGCGGCGGACCTCGTCATCGTCAACCATCACCTGCTGCTTGCCGATCTCGCGCTGAAGGAGGACGGTTTCGGCGACCTTCTCGGCTCCGCCGATGCGGTGATCCTCGATGAGGCGCACCAGTTGCCGGATCTCGCCACGCAGTTCTTCGGCGCCCAGTTCTCGGCGCGGCAGGGCGAGACGCTGCTGACGGAAGGCAAGGCGGCCTTGCTGCGCGGCGGCGGATCTTTGGCGGAGATCGGACCTGCGGCCCGCACGGTCGAGGCGGCGCTCGGCGCGGTGCTGGCGACCTTGCCACGCGGTGCGGCCCGTCGGCGCTGGGAAGAGGCCGACGAGGAGCTCGACTCCGCAGTGCTCGCGTTGGTGGCGGCGCTGCGCGAGTACGGCATCGCGTTGGGTGACGCCTCGCAGCAGCCCGCGATCGCCGCGGTGGCGGGGCGTGCCGCGGAGCTCGCGGGGGTGCTCGAACGGATCGCCCAGGCGGGCGGCGACGACGGCGCGCGCACGGTCGAAACGGCCGCACGCGGTTTCACGCTAGGTCTGCTGCCGTTCGATGTCTCAGAGCGGTTCCGGGGGCTCGTCACGGCGCATCCGGCCGCTTGGGTGTTCACCTCCGCGACGCTGTCCGTGGGCGAGGATTTCGCGCATTTCGCGACGCGGCTCGGACTCGAGGACGCGCCGACGCTGCGCATCCCGAGCCCGTTCGACTTCAACTCACAGGCGATGTTGTACCTGCCCGAGGGGATGCCCGAGCCCGCGCAGTCGGGGTATGTCGATGCCGTGATCGACGCGAGCGTGCCGCTGTTGGAGGCGTCGGGCGGTGGCGCCTTCCTGCTCTTCACCAGTCATCGCGCGTTGGCGCAGGGTGCGGCGCGGTTGCGCGCCACTTGGGACGGCGCGGTGGAGCGGCCGCTGCTGGTGCAGGGCGAGGGGCCGCGTGAGCGGCTGTTGCGCGAGTTCCGCGAGCACGGCGATGCGGTGCTGCTCGGTACCGCGAGTTTTTGGGAAGGGGTCGATGTGAAGGGCGAGGCGCTGCGGCTCGTCATCATCGAGAAGTTGCCGTTCGCGTCGCCCGACGACCCGCTCACCAAGGCGCGCATCGAGCACCTGCAGCGCAGCGGCGGCAACGCCTTCCGCGACTACCAGCTGCCTGAGGCGGTGCTCGCGCTGAAGCAGGGGGTCGGCCGCCTCATCCGCAGCGAGACCGACCGTGGCATGATCGTCATCTGTGATCCGCGGCTGCTCGGCAAGGGCTACGGACGCGTGTTCCGCGCAAGCCTGCCGGAGATGCCGGCGACGCGCGATCGAGCTGAAGCCACCCGTTTCCTGCGCCGATTGAAGACCTGACCCACGCTGCCATGAGACTGCTCGCCCTCGACACCTCCACCGAAGCCTGTTCAGCCGCGTTGTCGGTCGGCGATGCGGTGCTCGAGCGCAGCGTCGAGGCGCCACAGGGCCATGCTGGGCTCATCCTCTCCATGGTCGAGGCCTTGCTGGCGGAGGCAGGCGTTGCGCTGACCGCGCTCGATGGCATCGCCTTCGGGCGTGGCCCCGGCAGTTTTACCGGTGTCCGGTTGGCGGCGAGCGTGACCCAGGGTCTCGCGTTCGGCGCGGGGCTGGGCGTGGTGCCGGTGTCGAGTTTGCGCGCCGTCGCGTGGCAGGTGATCGGGGTGCCCGCGGGTGCGCCCGACGGCGTGTTGGTCTGCAACGACGCACGCATGCAGCAAGTCTATTGGTGCGCGTATCGTCCCGGCGCCGATGGCCTGCCCATCGCGTTGATGGAGGAGGCGGTGGGTCCTCCCGAAAGCGTGCTGCGGCCCCCGGGCGCCGGTTGGCACGGTGCAGGTCGGGGTTTCCGCGCGCATCCCTCGCTCGTGAACCTCGTGCCAGGCGCCCCCACCGATGCATTCGATCTGCTGCCGCAGGCGAGGGCGGTGCTCGCGCTCGCCCGACCTGAGGTCGCGGCAGGTCGCCTGCTGCCCCCGAGCGAGGCGCTGCCGGTCTATGTGCGGGATGAGGTCGCAAAGCCCTCGTCAGCCCGACCGTCATCATCCTGAAACACGGCCGCGCTGAAATATGACAACGATGCCAGCCAAGGTCATATTGATCGTCGAAGACGAGAAGGCCATCCGCGACATGATCGCCTTCGGCTTGCGGCGCGCCGGATTCGAGATCCGCGAAGCGCAGGATTGCCGCGCCGCCCGCACCGAGATCGCGGCCCGTCGTCCCGACCTGCTGTTGGTCGATTGGATGCTGCCCGATATGACGGGGCTCGAGTTCACCCGCCAGCTCAAGCGCGATCCGAACCTCAAAGAGCTGCCGGTCATCATGCTCACCGCGCGCGCCGAGGAGGCCGACAAAGTCGCCGGCCTCGAGGGCGGCGCGGATGACTATGTCACCAAGCCCTTCTCGACCCGTGAGCTGATGGCGCGCATCCAGGCGGTGCTGCGGCGGGTCGACCCGGCGGTCGGCGGCGAGATCGTCGACATCGAGGGCCTGCGCCTCGATCCGGTGGCGCACCGTGTCACCGCCGGTGACAAGCCGGTGGTGCTGGGGCCGACCGAGTACCGCATGCTCGAGTTCTTCATGACCCACCCCGATCGGGTCTATTCCCGCGAGCAGCTTCTCGACCGCATCTGGGGCGGCAATGTCTATGTCGAGGAGCGCACCATCGACGTGCATATCCGTCGTCTACGCAAAGCCCTCGAGGAATTCGGGTACGATCGTCTCGTGCAGACAGTGCGCGGTGCGGGGTATCGATTCTCCGGCCGCGGGGAGTAAGCGTCCTGAACGACGGATTCCGGGATTGGGGCTACGCCCTGTCCCGTCTGGCCGGTCTCTCGATCCTCGGCCTTTTGGTGGGCTGGGCGATCGGACATCCCTGGTGGGGTCTGACCGGGGCGTTGGCCATCGCCCTCACGCAGCAGTGGCTCAATCTGCATCAGCTCGACCACTGGCTGCGCAACCGCAACCGTCGCGCGCCGCCGGATGCCGGCGGTCTGTGGGGCGATGTCGTCTCGCAGGTCTCGCGGCTGCACCGTCGCAAGCAGTTCCACAAGCAGCGGTTGCTCTCGCTGTTCCGTGAGCTGCGCCGATCCTCGGCGACCATGCCGGACGGCGTCGTCGTGCTCAACACCCAGCACGAGATCCTCTGGTTCAACCGCAAGGCCGGTGAACTGCTCGGTCTGCGTCGCAAGACCGACCATGGCATCGCGCTCGCGAGCCTGCTGCGCTTGCCGCACTTCGGTCGCTATCTCGAGAAGGGCGACTTCAGTTCGGCGCTGCGGCTCCAGCCGCGCATCGGCGATGCGACCTGGATCGAGTTCCAGGGCATGCCCTACGGCGAAGGGCAGTTGGTGCTTTTGGTGCGCGATGTCACCCGCCAAGCCCAGCTCGAGACCATGCGAAAGGACTTCGTCGCCAACGCCTCGCACGAGCTGCGCTCGCCGCTCACGGTGATCGCGGGCTATCTCGAGACGCTGTCGCTCGATGACGGCGTCCCGGCGGATCTGCGGCCGCCGATCCTCGAGATGCGGCGCCAATCCGAACGGATGACCGCGATCATCGCCGACCTGCTCGAGCTCTCGCGGCTCGAAGCGAGCGACGAGCAGGTCATCGGCTCGCCGATCGACATCACGGCCCTGCTCACCCTGATCGCCAAAGACCTCTCGGCCAACAACGGCACGCGCCATGGCGTAGAGGTGCGCATCGAGTCGGGCGATGGTCTCATGGCGGATGCCGGTCTCGTGCACTCGGCGTTCTGGAACCTCGCCGAGAACGCCGCGAAGTACACGCCCGCGGGCGGCACCATCACGCTGCGTTGGTGGACCGACGAGGACGGCGGCCATCTGTCCGTGACCGACACCGGTCCCGGTATCCCCGCCGAGCACCTGCCACGCCTCACCGAGCGTTTCTACCGGGTGGATCCGGGCCGTGCCCGCGACACGGGCGGTTCGGGCCTCGGTCTCGCGATCGTGCGTCATGTGCTGCAGCGTCATGGCGGCGAACTTGCGATCACGAGCGAGGAGGGACGCGGCAGCACCTTCACCTGTCATTTCCCGCCGCTGCGCCTCGTGCGGCAACCGGTCGCAATGACCGGTGACTCTCGTTATGCTGACGGTGTTGGGGCTTGAAGCCCCGGGGGTTCGTCGCCATGGATACCGCCGATCTTTCGCCACACATCTCGCGCCGGTTCAATGAAGACCTGGACCGCGTGCGCAACCAGGTGCTCGCCATGGGCGGCTTCGTCGAGCAGCAGCTCGCCAAGGCGGTCACGGCGCTCGTCGAGGGCGACAGCTCGCTCGGCGAGGCGGTCGCGCACGACGATTTCCATGTCAACAACATGGAGGTCTCGATCGACGAGGAGTGCTCGCGCATCCTCGCCACGCGCGCGCCTGCAGCCAGCGACCTGCGGCTCATCGTCGCCATCATCAAGGCCATCACCGACCTCGAGCGCATGGGCGATGAGTGCGAGAAGATCGGCTACATCGCCTCGCGGCTCGCCGCGCAGGAGCGACCGGCCGACAAGTACCGCGAGGTCAAGCACCTCGGCCGTGTGGTGCAGGACCTGGTGCACGATTCACTCGATGCCTTCGCGCGCATGGATGCGGACGCCGCGCTGCGCGTCGCGCGCCGCGACCGTCTGGTCGACGAGGAGTACGAGGCCATCCAGCGCCAGTCGATCACCTTCATGATGGAAGACCCGCGCAGCATCCGCCGCGCGCTCGATGTCATGTGGGTGGTGCGCGCACTCGAGCGCATCGGCGACCACGCCAAGAACATCTGCGAATACGTGATCTACATGGTGCACGGCAAGGACGTCCGCCACATCCGCATCGAAGATGTCGAGCACGCGCTGAAGGTCGGCACCCAGCCGTGATCCCGGCGTTCTTCGCGACCCGGCGCGGCGCCAACCTCGCCGGGTTCGCCGCATGCTCGGCGATGATGGCTTACGCGCTCTACGCCGAGCGGGTGCTCGGCTTCGAACCCTGCCCGCTCTGCATGTTCCAACGCGTCGGCGTCGCGATCCTCGGGGTGGTGTTCCTGGTCGCTGCGCTGCACGATCCCGCGGGCCGCAGCGGGAATCCGCGAGGTGCCCGCGCCTATGGCGTTCTGATCCTGCTCGCTGCGGCGTTCCCGGCCTACGTCGCGGGACGCCATGTCTACATCCAGAGCTTGCCCGCCGGGTCCGTGCCGTCATGCGGCGCGAGCCTCGATTACATGGTGGAGGTGTTCCCGTTGATGACCGTCATCACGAAGGTCCTCACCGGTGCCGGTGAATGCCAGAAGATCGACTGGGCGCTGCTCGGGCTTTCCATGCCCGCGTGGGTGCTGTTGGCGGTCATCGGGCTTGGCGCCTTCGGCGCTTGGGCGAACCTGCGGGCAGCGCCGCGTCTCGAAAACTTAACCGCTCCGAAACCATAGCGTCACGGTCATTCTCCAAAGTCGCGCCAGCCTAGGCCGATCCGGGGAACCTCTTGACCGCCGACATCCCGTGCCACGCCGTCCGCAGCGTATTCATCTCGGACATCCACCTCGGTACCCGCGGCTGCAACGCGGCCGCGCTGCTCGATTTCCTCCGCAGCGTCCAATGCGACAACCTCTATCTCGTCGGTGACATCGTCGACTTCTGGGCGCTGCGCCGCACCTTCTACTGGCCACAGGAACACAACAACGTGCTACGCACGCTGCTTGGCAAGGCCAAGCACGGCACTCGCGTGGTCTATGTGCCGGGCAACCACGACGAAGATCTCCGCGAGTTCGGCGGATTCGGCTTCGGCAACCTCGAGATCCTGAAGGACTGCATCCACGAGACCGCGCAGGGCGAGCGTTTGCTGGTGCTGCATGGCGATGAGTTCGATAGCGTGGTGAAGTGCAGCCCCTGGCTCGCGGCGCTCGGTTCGCGCGCCTACGATTTCTCCCTAGACATGAACCTGTACTTCAACAAGGTGCGGCGCGCCTTCGGCTACGAGTACTGGTCGCTCGCCGGGTACCTGAAGCACAAAGTGAAGAACGCGGTGAACTACATCTCGAGCTTCGAGCAGGCGGTCGCGCGCGAGGCGCGGCGGCGTGGCGCCGATGGCGTGGTCTGCGGCCACATCCACCGTGCCGAGATCTCGCGCATCGATGGCGTGCTCTATTGCAACGACGGCGATTGGGTCGAGAGCTGCACCGCCCTCGTGGAGGATCGCAACGGTCGTCTCGCGATCTGGGATTGGTCGCGTATGCAAGGGCGGGTAGGCCAAGCCGCAACGCCGTCGGCCGTCGAACTCGCGGCCTGAGATGCGACTCGATGGGTTTTCAGCGGCCGCGCTGCTGGTCTTCTTCGCCTCGTCCGCGGTAGGCATCGCTGCGGTCCCTTACGGTGGCGGTCGGGGCGAGGCGGTGATCCGCAGCGACGGTGCGGATGCCTCGGGCCGCTACTTCGTCAACGCATCCCGCTGTGGCGAGCGGTTGTCGACGGAATGGCGGCATCCAGACGGGACGCTGGCGGCGTCCGAGGAAGTCGAACTCGCCGAGGGCCGTTGGGTCCGATATCGCCTGCAGCGCGCCAACATCGGCCAGGATCTTCGGGCTGAGCGTCGCGGTGATGTCGTGACGATCACCGATGGCAGCCCGTCAGCCCGAACCCCGACTCGGCTCAGCGGGCGAGGCACCTTGCTCGCTGGGCCTGAGTTGGTGTTCTTCCTGCAGTCCCGGTTGTCGGACCTGCGGGCCGGACGGTCGGTCACCTTCCAGTATCTGCTCGCCGATCGCGGCACCACGCTCGGTTTTGTCGCGCGGGGGGCGGCTGAGGGCGCAGGGACACGCGTGTCGCTCGAGGCGTCCTCGGCGCTGGTCAAACCTTTTGTGCCGACCACCCGGTTCCTGTTCGCGGACGACGGTGGCTTGCGTGAGGTGGTCGGTCGGATGTTGCCGGTGGCCGGGAGCACAAAGGCGCCGAAACCTTTGGACGGGGTGCTGCGGATGACCGCTACGCAATCAAGCTGTAACAGGAAGTCTTTATCGTAAGGCCATGCGGATACTGATGTTGTCTGATGTGTTCTTCCCTCGGGTGAACGGCGTCTCGACCTCGATCCAGACGTACCGCTCCGACCTGCAGGCCCTCGGCCACCAAGTCACATTGGTGGCGCCGCAGTATCCGTCGGCCGCCGTCGTAGCGTCCCCAGCGACCGATCCGATCGATACGGTCCGCATCGAATCGCGCGGCGTGCCCCGCGACCCCGAAGACCGCCTCCTCAAGTGGGGTCCGCTCATGCGTTGGGCGCAGTCGCTGCGCCCCGAGGATGTCGATGTGGTGCACATCCAGACGCCCTTCGTCGCGCACTACGCGGGATTGCGGTTGGCCCGCCGCCTCGGCTGCCCGGTGGTCGAGACCTACCACACCTATTTCGAGCATTACCTGCACCACTATGTTCCGGGGATCCCGGCAGCGCTCACGCGTTCGCTGGCGCGCCGCATGACCGTGTCGCAGTGCGGTGCCGTGCAGGCCGTGATCTCGCCCTCGCGACAGATGGCGGACGCGCTGCGCGATTACGGCGTCAGGACACCCATCGAAGTGCTGCCGACCGGCTTGCCGCCTGCAGCCTTCGGAGCCGGCAACGGCGCCGCGTTCCGCGCCCAATTCGGCATCCCCGCGCAGCGGCCGTTGGTCACTTTTGTCGGCCGTGTGGCCCACGAGAAGAACATCGACTTCCTGCTGCAGATGCTGGTGGAACTGCGGCGCAGGGTGCCGGATGTCCTGATGGTCATCGCAGGGGAGGGGCCGGCCGAGCAACATCTGCGCGCGCTCGTCGCCCGACTCGGGCTCGAAGCCCACACGCTTTTCATCGGCTACCTCGAGAGGACCCGCGGTCTGCTCGATTGCTACCGGGCCGCCGATGCGTTCGTGTTCGCCTCGCGCACCGAGACCCAGGGGCTCGTGCTGCTCGAGGCGATGGCGCAGGGCACGCCGGTCGTCTCCACCGCAGTGATGGGCACGGTGGATGTGCTCAGCGGGGCGGGTGGCGCCGTCGTGGTGCCGGAAGAGGTCGGTCCCTTCGCCGACGCAGTCGCTGGCGTGTTGCGTGATCCGCGGCATCGAGAGGAGCTCTCGGGTCGGGCGCGTGAGGATGCGGCGCGTTGGGCCTCGCGTGTCATGGCCGAGCGGTTGGTGCGCTTGTATGAGGGCGTCATCCACACCGATGCGCCGCCGCGCTCGGTACCCGCAGCATGAACGCCGCCGCTCTATTTTTGCGCGCGGATCAGGCGGAGCGGCAGTTGTGCATGCTCGCCAACGCCGCTGCGCGTCGGCGCATGGTCCGAGCGATTTTCTGCGGTGTCAGCCGGCTCGGCGACGGGATGGCCTGGTACGCCCTCATGGCGATGATGCCGCTGTGGTTGGGATGGACGCAGGGGCTGCGCGCGGCCTCCCACATGTTGCTGGTCGGCGCGGTCGGTCTCGTGTTGTACAAATTCCTCAAGCGCACCTTGGTGCGCGAGCGGCCGTTCGTCGGGCTGGTGGGCATCGAGTGCGCCATGCCGCCGCTCGATCGCTACAGTTTCCCGTCCGGGCACACGCTGCATGCCGTGGCGTTCACCATCGTCGCGACGGGCTTCGTGCCGGTGCTCGCCTGGGTGCTGGTGCCGTTCACGCTGATGGTGGCCGCCTCTCGCGTGGTGCTCGGCCTTCATTACCCGTCGGATGTGCTGGTCGGCGCGCTGCTAGGTGCTGCGCTTGCGGTCGGCAGCTTCGCGCTGCTGCCCTAGGCGAGCAGTCGATCGAGCACGCCGCGGTACATGCGGTGAAGCAGGTCGATCTCTTCGATGCGCACGCACTCGTTGACCTTGTGGATGGTGGCGTTGGTCACACCGAGTTCCACGACCTGTGCGCCGAGCGGTGCGATGAAGCGGCCGTCGGAAGTGCCGCCGCCGGTCGAGAGCTGGGGTGCTGCGCCGGTCACCGCCGAGATCGCGTCGACCGCGGCCTGCGAGAGTTCGCCGGGCGGTGTGTAGAACGGTTCGCCCGACACATACCACTCGATCGTGTGGCGCACGCCGTGGCGCGACAGGATGTCCTCGACGGTCTTTTTGAGGGCCTCGACCGTCTGCACCGGGGAGTAGCGCAGGTTGAAGCGCGCCTTGAGTTCCCCGGGGATCACATTGGGTGCGCCGGTGCCCGCGTTGAGGTTCGAGATCTGGAAGGTGGTCGGCTGGAAGAACGCGTCTCCCGCGTCCCACGTGCGCGCTGTGAGCTCGGCGAGCGCCGGCGCGAGCGTATGAACGGGGTTCTCGGCGAGTTGAGGATAGGCGACATGGCCCTGTACGCCGTGCACGGTGAGCCGCCCGGAGAGCGAGCCGCGCCGGCCGATCTTGATCGTGTCGCCCACGCGCTGGCCGCTCGAGGGTTCGCCCACGATGCACCAGTCGATGGTCTCGCCACGCGCCTTGAGCGCTTCGACCACGCGCTTGGTGCCATCCACCGACGGTCCTTCTTCATCGCTCGTGATGAGGAAGGCGATCGAACCGCGATGATCCGGGTGGGCCGCGACGAACTCCTCGGTCGCCGTGACCATGGCCGCGAGGCCGCTCTTCATGTCCGCTGCGCCTCGACCGTAGAGGACCCCGTCGCGGATGACCGGCGTGAACGGGTCGCTACGCCACTCCTCGAGCGGACCGGTAGGCACGACATCGGTGTGCCCGGCGAAGCACAGCACGGGGCCGGCATCGCCACGGCGCGCCCAGAGATTGGTCACGCTGCCGAATTGCAGGGTCTCGATCCGGAAGCCGCTCGCAGCCAATCGCTCGGTCATCAAGGCCTGACAGCCGGCGTCGGCCGGTGTCACGGAAGGGCAGGCGATCAGCGCGCGGGTGAGTTCGAGGGCATCCGTCATGGTGCCTCCTTATAGGTTCCAACCCCCGGCCACGCAAGGGTTTTCAAGCGGACCGGGGACGATTGTTACAGCTGTCATGAAAATGTCATCTATCTGTCATATCTTTTCCGCATACCGCAGGAGTCATCAGATGTCCCAGTCGATCCGCGCAAGAATCTTCGCCACCGTCGCTGCCTCGGCCGCGATCGTCGCTGTCCTCTCTCCGGTCGCCCCGGCTCAGTCGGCCCGCGATTTCATCAACGTGGTCGGTTCCTCGACCGTCTACCCCTTCACCACTACGGTCGCCGAGAAGTTCGGCCGACAGGGGCGTTTCAAGACGCCGAAGGTCGAAAGCACGGGCACGGGCGGCGGCATCAAGCTGTTCTGCAACGGGGTCGGTCCGCAGCATGCGGATGTGGTGAACGCGTCGCGCCGCATGAACGCCTCGGAGTTCGACACCTGCCGCAAGAACGGCGTGCGCGACATCCTCGAGGTGCGCGTGGGCTACGACGGCCTGACGCTGTCCGAGAGCAAGCGCGGCCCGGTGATGAACCTGACCCGCAAGCAGGTCTACCTCGCGCTCGCGAAGCAGGTCCCGGACCCGGCCAACCCGACCACGCTGATCGCGAACCCGTACACGAGCTGGAACCAGATCGACAAGTCGCTGCCCGCGACCAAGATCGAGGTGCTCGGCCCGCCGCCGACCTCGGGCACGCGCGACTCCTTCAACGAGCTCTACATGGAAGCGGGCTGCCGCACCTACCCGTGGCTCAACACGCTGCGCGGTCAGGACGAGAAGCGCTTCAAGCGCCTCTGCCACACGCTGCGCGAGGACGGCGCCTTCGTCGAGGCCGGCGAGAACGACAACCTCATCGTGCAGAAGATCGAGGCCAACCGAAACGCCGTCGGCATCTTCGGGTTCTCCTTCCTCGAGGAGAACATGGACAAGCTGCGCGGCTCGAAGATCGACGGCGTGGAGCCCACTTACGAGACCATCGCTTCGGGCAAGTTCCCGGCGTCCCGCCCGCTCTTCATCTATGTGAAGAAGGCGCACATCGGCGTGATCCCGGGCCTGCAGGAGTTCGTCAACGAGTATGTGAGCGACAAGGCACTGGGCGAAGAGGGCTATCTTTCGGACCGCGGCCTCGTGGCGCAGCCGAAGTCCGACCTCGCGCGCACCCGTGCCGACGTCAAGTCGCTCAAGAACTTCGCACCCTGAGTTGCTGACCCTAAGTCCCTAGCGGACAGGACGGTTTCCATGACCCATCGATTCGTCAGGGTCGTCGCGGTGATCGCGGCGACCACGGGGACGGCTTGCCTCGCGCAGGCCGCCCCGGTTGCCGCGGTACCCGCCGGTCAAGTCACGGTGTCGGCCGAAGACCTCGCCGCGCTGCGTGCGCAGCTGCAGGCGCTTCAGGAGCGGCTGGCGCAGCTCGAGGCCGCCCAGGCCGAGCAGCGCACCGAACAGACCGCCATCAACACCGAATTGCAGGATTCGGTGGATCGCGGTTCGGACAACCTGGCGCGCGCGGTGGGCGAGAGCGCCTCGTCCGGCTGGCTTGCGCGCTGGCAATGGAAAGGCGACCTGCGGGTGCGCAACGAGACCATCCAGCAGGAGTTCAATCCGGTCGATCGCAACCGTAGCCGTTATCGGCTACGCGCCGGAGCGATGGCGCGGGTGAACGACAACACCCGCGTCGAGATCCAGTTCGCGAGTACCGAAGGCGCTGATGCGCGTTCTTCGAACCAGACGATGACGGACGCCAACTCCCGCAAGGCGCTCGATCTCGATCTGGCGTATGTCGAGTGGTCACCCACCGACACGTGGAAGCTGTCGGCCGGCAAGATGAAGTACCCCTGGGTGCGCGTGCACTCGTATTTCTTCGACAACGACGTCAACCCCGAGGGCTTGGCCGCTGCCTGGCAGCAGGGCACCACGGGTTTCTTCGGAAGCGTGTTCTACGCGGGACTTTCAGAGCGCTCGAGCTTCGCCGACTCCTCCATGGTCGGCGCTCAGGCGGGCTGGCGCGCGGCGGCGTCGGACGGCTCGCGCAAGCTCCTCGCGCTGTCCTACTACGATCACGGTGCCGTGCAGGGCTACAACCCCTTCCAGGGGGCGGGCGCCGGCGCGGCCGGCCTTGGCGCCTACGGCAACACCACGACCACCAGCGCGGCGGTGTGCCGCCGTGCGGTGTACAGCTCGGCGGGCGTGGTGTCGCCCTGCCTGGCGAACGACTATGACATCGTGGAGCTGCTGGGCGAGTACCAGTTCAACGTCGGGTCGCAGCCGCTGACGCTCTATGCGAACCTCGCCCGCAACCTGAAGGCCGACTTCGGTGTGACCTCTTCGACGCCGTCCTCCAATGTTCCGGCGGGCCTCGACACGGCGTACTCGTTCGGCTTCAACTACGGTCGCGCCAACGCCAACCTGCCCGGCAGCTGGGAGGTCGGGTACCTCTACCAGAAGGTCGAGAAGGACGCGTTGTTCGCTCAATGGATCGACTCGGATTTTGCGGCCGGCAACACCGACGGCAGCGGCAGCGCCTTCCGGGCGGCCTACCAGCTGTCGCGCAACTGGCGGTTCAACCTGAGCTACATGATGAACCAGACCAACCTCGATGTGCCGGCGGCGATCACCGTCCCGCCCGGCTCCTCGGGCAAGGATCGGGGCTACGACCGCCTGCAGGTCGACCTGAACTGGACATACTGACCGGGTCCGGCCCGTGACCCGGCAGGGTCCCATGAATTTTCCGTGACGGAGCCTGTGGCGGGGTGTCCGCCGGGATAAAATATCGGCCGCGGCCGTCCCCGGTCGCCTCCGTCCGGGAGTCTTGATGAGTCCGTCGATTGTCTTGGTGCTGATCGTGGCGCTCGCGGTGCTGGCCTTCCAGATCGGGAAGGCGCGTTCCATCGCGGTGGCGGGCGGTCCGCGCCACACCCGCTCACTGCACTCTTTGCCCGGACACTACGGGCTGCTGACGGCGTTCTGGTGCGTGTTGCCGGCGTTGGCGGTTTTCGGCGTCTGGGTCGGTTTCCAGGACTCGGTGCTCACCCGGTTGGTGTTGTCGAACATGCCAGCTGAGCAGCAATCCTTGCCAGCCGACCAACTGACCCTGCTGCTCAACGACCTGCGCAACGTGGTCGCCGGCAATGTCCCCGCTTCGATGGTGTCCGATCCCGTCAGGCAAGCGGCCAGCGATTTCCTGCGCTTGCAGCATGTCGCCCATCTCTCGCTCGCCGGTGTCGCGTTGGGCATCGGCGTGGTGGCGCTGCTTTGGGCGCGGCGCCGCATCCGTCCCGAGCTGCGCGCGCGCAACGAGTACGAGCGCATGATCGAGTGGGCGTTGTTCGCCTGTTCGGCCGTGGCCGTCCTCACCACCCTCGGCATCGTCCTCTCGATCGTGTTCGAGGCCGGGCGTTTCTTCGGCACGGTGCCGATCACGGATTTCCTCTTCGGCACCAACTGGAGTCCGCAGACCGCGATCCGTGCCGACCAGGTCGGCTCCTCCGGTGCGTTCGGTGCGGTCCCGCTGTTCGTCGGAACCCTGCTGATCTCGCTGGTCGCCATGGTGGTCGCGGTGCCGCTCGGGCTTTTCTCGGCGATCTACCTCGCCGAGTATGCGGCGCCGCGTCTGCGTCGCGTCGTCAAGCCGCTGCTCGAGGTGCTCGCGGGCGTGCCGACGGTCGTCTACGGGTTCTTCGCCGTGACCACCGTCGGACCGATGCTGCGGACCGTCGGTGAGGCCCTCGGCCTGTCCGTGGCGGGCGAGAGCGCGCTCGCGGCCGGTCTCGTGATGGGCATCATGATCATCCCGTTCGTCTCCTCGCTCGCCGACGACATGATCACCGCCGTGCCGCAGAGCTTGCGGGACGGCGCCTATGCGCTGGGTGCGACGCGGTCGGAGACCGTGCGTCAAGTGGTGCTGCGCGCCGCGCTGCCGGGGATCGTCGGCGGAATCCTGCTCGCGGTTTCGCGCGCCATCGGCGAGACCATGATCGTGGTGATGGCCGCGGGGCTCGCGGCCAACCTCACCCTCAACCCGCTCGAAGCGGTCACGACGGTCACGGTCCAGATCGTCACGCTGCTGGTCGGGGACCAGGAGTTCGACAGCCCGAAGACGCTGGCGGCGTTCGCGCTCGGACTGATGCTGTTCCTCGTCACGCTGCTGCTCAACGTCATCGCCCTCTATGTCGTCAGGAAGTACCGTGAACAGTACGAGTAGCCGCCGGATGCGCACCGCCGCCGAGACGCAGGAGAGGGTGCGTGCCGGGCTCTCGCGGCGCTATCGTGCCGAGCGGCGGTTCCGTGCCTACGGGATGGCGGCGATCGCCGTCGGCATCGCGTTCGTGCTTTTCCTGTTCGGGACGGTCTTCGCGCAGGGCCTGTCCGCGCTGCGCCAGGCGTATGTCCAGATCGATGTCTTCTATGACCCGGAGATCATCGATCCCGCGGGCAACCGCGACCCGGACGATCTGGTGGTCGCGGACTACCAGTCCTTGGTGCGCGCTTCGCTGCGCGAGCGCTTCCCGACGGTGGAGGGTCGACCGGCATTGCGCGAGTTGTACGGCATCGCCAGCAGCGCCGCGTCGGTCGAACTGCAGCGACGGGTGACCGCCGATCCTGGCCTCATCGGTCAGCGCGAGCGGCTTTGGGTGCTGGCCGACGATACCGTCGACATGTTCCTGAAGGGCAAGGTGTCGCGATCCGCCCCCGAGGAGGAGCGTCGTCTGTCCGATGCGCAGCTCGGCCAGATCGATGCCTTGAAGTCGCAGAATGCGCTCAAGCTGCGGTTCAACTCGGCGTTCTTCAGCAACGGCGATTCGCGCGATCCGGAGCAGGCGGGCGTACGCGGCGCCGTCGTCGGATCGTTCCTGACGCTCTTGATCACGCTGCTGCTGTCGTTCCCGATCGGCGTCGGCGCGGCGGTGTACCTCGAGGAGTTCGCGCCCCGCAACCGGATCACCGACCTCATCGAGGTCAACATCAACAACCTCGCCGCGGTGCCGTCCATCGTCTTCGGCCTGCTCGGTCTCGCGATGTTCATCAGTTTCTTCGGTCTGCCGCGCTCGGCGCCCTTGGTCGGCGGTCTGGTGCTCACGCTGCTCACGCTGCCCACGATCATCATCGCCTCGCGGGCTGCCTTGAAGGCGGTGCCACCCTCCATCCGCGAGGCCGCGCTCGGCATCGGCGCGTCGCGCTGGCAAACGGTCGTGCACCATGTGCTGCCGCTCGCGATGCCCGGGGTGCTGACCGGCGCCATCATCGGCATGGCGCGCGCGCTCGGCGAGAGCGCACCGTTGCTGATGATCGGGATGGTGGCCTTCATCGTCGAGGTCCCCGCCGGGGTGCTCGATCCCTCGACCGTGCTGCCGGTGCAGGTGTTCCTCTGGTCCGACCTGCCCGAGCGCGGGTTCGTGGAGCGCACCTCCGGCGCGATCATCGTACTGTTGCTGTTCCTGATCGTCATGAATGCCGCGGCGGTCGTGCTGCGCAGCAAATTCGAGAAGCGTTGGTGACCGATATGCCTGAAACCTCACCCTCCCCACCCATCGCCGGGTCCACTCGGACCATCGGTACGGTGACCACCGAGAACCCGGTGTTCGCATGCCGCGATGTCAACGTCCATTACGGCGACAAGCACGCCATCAAGCATGTCGACATCGATGTCGGTCGCAGCGAGGTGCTGGCCATGATCGGGCCCTCCGGTTGCGGCAAGTCGACCTTCCTTCGCTGCCTGAACCGCATGAACGACACCATCGAGAGCGCGCGGGTGACCGGCAGCATCATGCTCGATGGGCAGGACATCCACGACCGCAAGCAGGATGTCGTGCAGCTGCGGGCCCGGGTCGGCATGGTCTTCCAGAAGCCCAACCCCTTCCCGAAATCGATCTACGAGAACGTTGCCTACGGCCCGCGTATCCACGGACTGGCCGCCGACCGCGGCGAGCTCGATGAGATCGTCAACACCAGCTTGCGCCGCGCGGGTCTCTGGGAGGAGGTCAAAGACCGCCTCAACCAACCCGGCACCAGCCTCTCGGGCGGTCAGCAGCAGCGCCTTTGCATCGCGCGCACCATCGCGGTGAACCCGGATGTGATCCTCATGGATGAGCCCTGTTCGGCGCTCGACCCGATCGCCACGGCGCGCATCGAGGACCTGATCGACGAACTGCGCGAGAGCTATGCGATCTGCATCGTCACGCACTCGATGCAGCAAGCGGCGCGGGTGTCTCAGCGTACGGCGTACTTCCACCTCGGTGACCTGATCGAGGTGGGCGAGACCAAGAAGATCTTCACCAACCCGCAGGCGAAGCTCACCGAGGACTACATCACGGGGCGCTTCGGCTGAGGTCTGAGCCGAGACGGATCAGGTGTGCGGTGCGATACGCAGCCACTTGGTCGCCACCCATTTCTCGCCTTTCAGCACCGGCATGCCGCCATGCAGGGACTTCGTCCCGGGGTGCGGCCGGTCATAGCTGAAGAACACCGCGTTGCCCTTGTTGGCGGCGACCTCGAGACCGACATCCGGGAAATTCGTGGCGCCGCCCTCGAGCGGCGTGTTCAGGTACATCACGAGCGAGGCGACGCGCTGCCCGCCGCGGGCAAGGAAGGCCGGCGCTCCCGGTAGCGCCGGGTCCATGTAGTCGTAGTGCGGTCGGTATTCCTGGCCCACCCGGTAGCGCAGGATCTGCAGACCTTCGCCTTGGTCGAGCGGCCACTTGAGCAAGGCGGCGATGCGGCGCTCGATACGGTCGATGAGCGGCGTCGCAGCGCGTGCGAAGCCGAACCCTGAACTGGTGCGCCCCTCGTGGGCCGTCTCCCCGCCGGTGTCGGTGTCGACCACCTGCGAAGCGCTCATGCGGCTGCGTGACAGGGTGACCAATTCGTCGCATTCCGTGTTGCTCAACAATCCACCGAACAGGATCACCCGTGGATGGGGCAGGGTGAAGAGCACTTTGACCTCGCGGTCGAGCGCTCGCACGACAGGCGGCGCGGTCAGACTGAAGGGTTGCGGCACCTGCAACACAGAAGGAGCCCCGTCACCGGCGGGGTGTTCCGACAAGGACGGATCTTTGGTGTGCAGCTGATCTTTGGCGCGCAACTGGGCGAGGCGTGTCTCGAGCGCGCGCGTCAACACGGCGACCGCCCGATCCTCCGGCCAACCGCGACCGATCAACTGTGCGAGCAACGCATCCGGCGCATGCCCTGCCTCGGTCTGCGCGATCACCCAACGGTGCAGTTCGGGGGTCTCCTGCTGGGCAGGGTCCATATCGGCGGTGCTCATGGGCCGATTTTATGCCCGGCGTTCGCATCTCGGCGAAGCTCTTTTTAAGGGCGTGGGACGGCTGGCGCGACGCGTGATCGGGCTGTCATCGGAATGTCACATCCGTGTCACGCCCCAGACACAACCGGGAATTAAATTGGCGGCCGTGGCAGGAGCACCCCCTTCCAGCCATACCGTATTTTTCCCCACGACACGCCGCAGCGACGCGGCCCGGCATTGACAGGTCCCCACGGAGTAGCCCATGAACGGTTCGTCCACCACTCGTAATCTGTTCTTCCTCGCCGCCTCTGTGGCGGTGCTCGCCGGCTGCGGCGCCGAGGAGATCGCCTCGCCGGGCAGCGGCGGAAACATCACGATCAACAACCCCGCCCCGCCGCCCCCGCCCCCGCCGCCGCCGCCGCCGCCGGCGCTCGTGACCCCGGCCGCCGGCTGCCCGACCATCGACGATCCGGCGGGCCTCACCGATCGCGGCACGATCTCGGGAACGACCGGTTCCTATCGCATCTGCGAGCTCCCGGCGCGTATCACCCGCAACACCAACCTCCCGCGCGTGGCTGGGTTGCTCTACTCGCTCGGCGGTCGCGTCGATGTGGGCGTTGACGGCGGTGCGACGGCTCGCACCTGCGAAGGCGCGTTTTCCAGCGATTGCCGCGTCACCCTGACCATCCAGCCGGGTGTCATCGTCTACGGCGCGACCGGCGTCTCCTGGTTGCACGTCAACCGCGGCAACCGCATCAACGCGGCCGGCACGGCCACCCAGCCGATCATCTTCACGAGCCGCGACAACGTGCTCGGCCTCACGAACGACGACTCGCAGGGCCAGTGGGGCGGCGTGGTGCTATCGGGTCGTGCGCCGATCACGGACTGCACGGTTGCGCCGACGGCAACCCCGGGCTCGGTCAACTGCGAACGCCAGGTCGAAGGCGCGGTCGATCCCGCCATTTACGGTGGCGCAACCCCGGCCGACAACAGCGGGACGCTGCGTTATGTTCAGATCCGTTACTCGGGCTTCGTGCTCTCGGGCAACGCTGAACTGCAGGCGCTGACCACCGGCGGCGTCGGTTCGGGTACCACCATCGAATTCATCCAGTCGCACAACAGCTCGGATGACGCGTTCGAGTTCTTCGGTGGTACGCACAACGCTCGCCGCATGGTGCTGACCGGCGCCGACGACGACAACATCGATCTCGACACCGGCTACCGTGGCCTCCTCCAGTATGTGATCGCGGTCCAGAAGACCTCGGGTGCCGCGGACTCGATCATCGAGCTCGACAGCGCCAACGCACTCGAAGGCCAGCAGCCGCGTACGTTCCTGAAACTCGCGAACTTCACGTTCGTGCACCGTAACCCCTCGACCGGCAACCAGGCGGCGATGCTGTTCCGTGGCCAAGCCGATGCTTCGCTGGTGAACGGTGTGGTGACGACGCCCATCGCCGGTCTGCGGCTGGCCGGCGCCAACATCCTCACGACAGACGCAGCGGTCGGTAAGGTCGGTGCGCCGGTGTTCCGGTCGGTGGTGATGCAGACGGGTCCCACGCCCTTCGCTGCGGGTACCGGGGTGACTGCGGCGCAGGCTGATGCTGCCTTCAATGTCACCGGCAACAACAACTCTTCGGCGTTCACCGCGTCGCTGAGCAATGTGTTCGTCAACGGCGCCAACGAGACAGCACGCGCGGCGACCGATCCGAAGACGGTGGACGCCGGCTTCGACACCACGACCTATGTCGGAGCGGTCAAAGACGCGACCGACACGTGGTACGCCGGCTGGACCTGCAACTCGGCGACGGCGAACTTCGGCGCGACGGGAACCGCCTGCACGAGCTTGCCCCGGATCACGCCGTAAGCGATCTGCCCGGTGCGGGGCGGGGGCGGCGCTGGCCGTCGTCGCCCGACCCCGCCTGACCGAATGTCGACACGAGGACTGGCATGGATAATCTAGTCGCGGGATACCGCTCGCTGCTGATCGCTGCGCTCGCAGTGCTGACGGCGGCCGCAGCGGCCCAAGAAACCCCGCCCGCCGCCGGCGCCCAACCGCCGGCAGAGCCCGCGGTCCCGGAGACGGCTGAAGAGACGGTGGATATCGATACGGTCGGCGAGATCGTCATCGTCGGTCGTCGGGACCGCAACGTCCAACAGGCCGCCAACCAGGTCCTCTCGGTGCTGTCGGCGGATGACATCGCTCGGACGGGCGAGGGCGACATCGCGGGCGCCCTGAGCCGCGTGACCGGACTCAGCGTCGCCAGCAACGGCTTCGTCTATGTCCGCGGTCTCGGCGATCGCTACTCGCAGGCCTTCCTCAACGGCCTGCCGCTGCCCAGCCCGGAGCCGCTGCGCCGTGCTGTGCCGCTCGATCTGTTCCCGACCGATGTCATCGCGTCCTCGGTCGTCCAGAAGAGCTACTCGGCCAACTTCACGGGCGAGTTCGGTGGCGGTCTCATCAATCTCACGACGCTCGCGGTCCCTCGCGAACCGTTCCTCAAGTTCGGTTTCGGGCTGAGCGGTGACACGGAAACCACCGGCCATCTCGGCTACACGCACTACGGCAGCAAGTACGACTGGACGGGCAGCGATAGCGGCGTCCGCGACGTGCCGCCTGCGATGGCCGCTTATTTCGCGAGCGGCCTTCGACTGAGCTCGGGTGCGGTGGACTCCGGGGACCTCGCCAAGGAGTTCGCCAACACCAACACGGCGCTCATCCAGCGCAACGACAAGATCCCGGTGAACACCTCGCCTTCGTTGAGCGGCGGCACCTCCCGGGAACTCGGCGACGGCGAACTCGGTATCGTGGCCACCGCCGGTTACAGCCAGTCCTGGCGCACCAAGGACAACATCGAGCAGAGCGCCGCAGACGCGGAGCTCTCCGTGCTGGACAAGGATTATCGGCAGGTCTCGACCGAGAACCGCATCGTGGTCAACGGACTGTTCGGTCTGGGCTACGAGTTCGGCGAGGGCAATAAGCTCCGTTGGACCAACCTCATCATCCGCGACACCCTGAAGCGCAGCAGCCTCTCGGAAGGCAAGCAGAACAGCCAACGCCCGGACCGGGATTTCCTCGAGCAGGAGACGGGCTGGTACGAGCGGCAGGTCTGGAGCACCCAGCTCAGCGGCGGCTTCAACCTCGATCCGGTCAAGCTCGACATGCGGGTCGCCTACGCGAACTCCAGCCGCAAGGCGCCCTTCGAGCTCGCGTTCGGCTACTCCCGCTCCAACATCGCCGCCGATCCCTACGGCGCGTATTTCATCAACCGCCTCGACAACGGTCAGACCGGTTTCGCGAGCGTCGTGTTCTCCGAGCTCGACGAGGACCTTCTGGCCTATGGCGCAGACGCGTCGTGGGAGGTCACGCCGCAGCTCGTCCTGTCTGCAGGATTGGAAGGTACGGACACCGAGCGCGATTCCGAGCGCCGCGAGTTCCTCGCCATCGCGCCCTCGACTTTCCCGAGCGGCGTCGCGTTGTTCCGTCCGGACTACCTGCTCGGCTCCGAGGTCGTCGACTTCTACGATATCCGCTCTCTCGAGACCACCGAGTCTGACCCGGCCTTCACGGCCACGCTCGAGACCCAGGCCGCGTACCTGCAGGCGCAGGCCGAGGTGGCCGATGGCTTCGAGATCAACGCGGGCGTGCGCTACGAGCAGGCGGAGCAGCTGGTGGAGCCGCGTCAGGTCTTCGCCACACCGGCGGGATCGTCCGCGGTGACGCGCCTCGACAACGACTACATCCTGCCCGCGCTCACGCTCACCTGGAAGTTCGCGGACGACATGCAGGCGCGTTTCAACGCCTCGCAGACGATCGCGCGTCCCCAGTTCCGTGAACTGATGTTCCAGGCGTACTACGACCCCGAGAGCAACCGCGCCTACCGCGGAAATCCCTTGCTGATCGACAGCGAGTTCAAGAACGCGGAACTGCGTTGGGAGTGGTACTTCGCGCGCGACCAGCGCCTGTCGGCCGCCGGTTTCTGGAAGGAGATCGACAAGCCGATCGAAGCCTTCACCGGTTTCAACGACAACAACCCGGTGACGAGCTTCGCGAATGCGCCGTCGGCGACGCTCTATGGCCTCGAGATCGAGTCACAGAAGTACCTCTATCTGTCTGACATGTCCGAGAGCGCGTTCTTCGCGACCCGCCGTCTGGTGCTGATCGGCAACTACACCTGGTCCAAGTCGGAGCTGAGCGTCAAGGACGGCGACACCACCGATGTGTTCGGTACGGTGACGCAGCCGGCGAGCAACTTCTTCCGCGACGGAGCCGCGCTGACCGGTCAGTCCGAACACTTGGCCAATATCCAGATCGGCCTCGAGGACGAAGATTCGCTGTCCCAGCAGACGCTGCTCATCTCGTACGCCAGCGATCGTGTCACGAGCCGTGGCGCGGCCGGTCTCCCGGACATCTACGAGTCGCCGGGTTTCTCCGTGGACTTCGTCGCCCGGCAGGGCTTCGATTTCATGGGTAAGGCGATGGAGTTCAAGTTCGAGGCCCGCAACCTGCTGCGTCGCGACTATCGCGAATTCCAGGAGCGTGGTCCGAACCGGATCTACTTCAACCGCTACGATCAGGGCGTCAAGCTGTCGGCGTCGATCAGCGCGAGCTTCTGAAGATCCGTCAGTCGGCTGATCGCAACAGGTCGTTGATGGAGGTCTTGGCGCGCGTTTGAGCGTCGACCTTCTTGACGATGATCGCGCAGCCGAGCGAGTGCGAGCCGTCCTTGGAGGGCAGGCTGCCCGGGACGACGACGGCGCCGGCGGGCACCCGCCCTTGGGTGATGAGGCCGCTCTCGCGGTCGTAGATCCGGGTGCTCTGGCCGATGAACACCCCCATCGAGATCACGGCTCCGCGCTCGACGACCACGCCCTCGACGATCTCCGAGCGGGCGCCGATGAAGCAGTCATCTTCGATGATCGTCGGCGTGGCCTGAAGCGGCTCTAGCACGCCGCCGATGCCGACGCCGCCAGACAGGTGCACGTTCCGCCCGATCTGCGCACAAGACCCGACGGTCGCCCAGGTGTCCACCATCGTGCCTTCTCCGACCCAGGCGCCGATGTTGACGAACGAAGGCATCAGGACCGTGTTCGGTCCGATATAGGCGCCTTTACGCACCACGGCATCGGGCACGATGCGCACGCCACTGGCGCGGATCGCGGCCTCGTCCATCGCCGCATACTTCAGCGGCACCTTGTCGAAGAAGCGCGTGTGCCCGCCCTCGATGAGGCGGTTGTCATGCGCTCGGAAGTAGAGCAGCACGGCTTTCTTGAGCCAGTCGTTGACCCGCCATCCGCCTTCATGAGGTTCGGCGACCCGCGCCGCGCCGGAATCGAGCAGGTCGAGACATTCGTCGAGGGCGATGCGCAGCTCGCGCGTGATGTTGCGCGGGTTGATGTCGGCGCGCTTCTCGAAGGCGGTCTCGATGAGGGATTGAAGCGTTGCGGTGTCGGTCATGTCAGCGTCCTTGGAGGAAGTCGGCGATGCGGTGTGCGGCCTCGATGCACTGCTCGACCGGGGCGACGAGCGGGATGCGCACCCGACCGGCCGCCGGATTGCCGGCGCCCCCGTCGCGCGCGAGGTAGGAGCCGGGCAGCACGGTGACATGCTTGGCGGCGTAGAGGTCGCGGACGAAAGTCGTATCGTCCCGTCCGATATCCGGCCAAAGATAAAATCCGCCATCCGGTGCGCCGACCTGTGTGTGGGGCGCGAGGATGGGCAGCACCTTCGCGAACTTCTCCCGGTACAGCGCGCGGTTGGCCGCGGCGTGAGCATCGTCGTCCCAGGCGGCGAGGCTCGCGCGCTGGATCGGCACCGGCATCGAGCAGCCGTGGTAGGTTCGATAGCGCAGGAACCGCTGGAGCACCTGCGGGTCGCCCGCGACGAATCCCGAGCGCAGGCCGGGCAGGCTCGAGCGTTTCGAGAGGCTGTGGAACACGACACAGCGCTGGAAGGCGTCGTGGCCCGCGGCCTGTGCTGCCGAGAGAAGCGAGGGCGGCGGACGCGTGTCATCGGGGTAGATGTCCGCGTAGCACTCGTCTGCGGCGATGATGAAATCGTGGCGCTCGGCGAGCGCGATGACCCGCCGCAGGAAGGCGAGGTCCATCACAGCCCCTGCCGGGTTGCCGGGGCTGCAAAGATAGAGCAATTGGCAACGATCCCAGGTGGCAGGCGGCACGGCGTCGAGATCCGGCAGGAAACCGTCTTCGGCGCGCGTGTCGAGGTAGAGCGGCTCGGCGCCCGCGAGGAACGCCGCACCCTCGTAGATCTGGTAGAACGGGTTCGGCATCGCGACGATCGGCGCACCGGCTGTGCCTTGATCGGCACCCGCCTTGCGCGGCTTACCGCCGCGGTCCACCACGGCCTGTGCGAACGCGAACAGCGCTTCGCGTGTGCCGTTCACGGGCAGCACCATGGACTCTCGGACCGAGTCTTTCGTCAGCCCGAAGCGCCGCTCCAGCCAGCGTCCGCAGGCGGCGCGCAGCTCGGATGTGCCTGCCGTGGTCGGATAGCTGCCGAAGCCCGCGCGCTCACGTTGCAGCACTTCCAGAACGAACGGCGGCGGCGGGTGTTTGGGCTCGCCGATGGAGAGGTCGATGTGTGCGAGTCCCGATGGCGGCGTCACCGCCGCTTTCAGCGCGGCCAAGCGCTCGAACGGGTAGGGCAGCAGGCGTGACAGGTCAGGGTTCATGCGGCCTGCCGTCGGTCGAGCGCATCGGTCAGGCGCGTGATCAGTCGCTGCGCGGCGTCTTCGGCGAGCGGCAGCCCGTCGGCGCCGCGCAGATGGAACACATCCTCCGCGCGTTCGCCGACCGTCATGATCTTGGCGCCGATGAGGTCGATGCGTTCCTCGACCATCACCTTGCCGATATCGCACAGCAGGCCCGGGCGGTCGGCGGCGATGATCTCGAGGATGGAGCGGCGGGTCCGTCCGTCGGCGGTGACGGTGATCTGGGTGCGCGTGTTGAACATCCGCGCCTGCCGTGGCGTACGGCGCGAGACGCTCACCAGCGCATCCCGTGGCGCCGCTAACGAACGCTGCAAGGCGTATTCGATCTCTTCGCGGCGCTCGGCATCACCGATCGGTGAGCCGTCGTCCTCCAGCACATGGTAGAGGTCGATGCTGTCGCCATCGAGCGTCGGCGTGATGCGCGCGTCGACGATGTTGAGTCCGAGCTGGTCGAGCACAGCCGTGGTGCGTGCGAAACCATGTCTGCGATGGGGCGCGACGGTGGTGATGGCGGTGGTGCCGCGCTCGCTCTCGGCCTGTACCGCCACCACCGGCTCCTCGGCGTCGACGGGACGCCCGGCGAGCAGCGCGGTGTGCCACGCGATCTCCTGCGGTGTGTGCCGCAGGAAATGGTCGTCGGCGAGGTGCGACCAGGCCGCAGCGATCCGCGTGTCGTCCATGTCCGCAGCCGCGAGCAGCGTGCGCGCGTCCTCCTGGTTGAGCTGCTTGAGCTCCTCCTGATCGATGGGGCTCTCGAGGCCGCGCCGAAGCGCGCGCTTCACGCGGTCGTGGAACTCGCTGAAGAGCGAAGCTTTCCACGAATTCCAGAGGCGCGGATTGGTGGCGCGGACATCGGCCGCGGTCAGCACATAGAGGTGGTCGAGATGGGCTTCGTCACCGACGAAGCGCGCGAAACCGTTGATGACCTCCGGATCCGCGATGTCCTGTTTCTGCGCGGTGAGCGACAGCTGCAGATGGTTGCGGACGAGCCAGGCGACGAGCCGGGCGTCGTAGCGCGTGAGACCTTGCTCCAGGCAGAACGCCTCGGCATCGACGGCGCCGAGCTCGGAGTGATCGCCGCCACGGCCTTTGGCGATGTCGTGGAACAGGGCGGCGAGGTAGGCGACCTCGGGTCGCGGCAACGATTGCATGATGCGCGACAGGTTCGGCAGCTCGTGATCGAAGCGCGGCAGTGCGAGGCGGCGCAGGTTGCTGACCACGAACAGGGTATGCGCATCGACGGTGTAGGCGTGGAACAGGTCGTACTGCATCCGGCCGACGATGCGGCCGAAGGAGGGTATGTAGCGTCCGAGCACGCCGTAGGTGTTCATCCTGCGCAGTTCGTTGGTGACGCCGTCCGGTGCGCGCAGGATCTCGAGGAAGAGGCGATGGTTGCGCGGGTTCTGGCGGAACTCCTCGTCGATCAACCAAAGGTTTCGGACGATGCCGCGGATGGTGTGGGCGCGCACGCCGCGGATGTCCGCGTTCTGCTGCAGCAGCGCGAACACCTCGAGCAGCGTCCAAGGTTGGCGCACGAAGACGTCGTCGTGCAGCGCCTCGAGGTAACCGTCGGTGACCTGGAACCGCGCGTTGAGCGGTTGCGGCTCATGGTCGCCGCCGGGCGCCGCCTCGACGATCGCTTCGCGGAACAGCTGCAGCAGCAGTTCGTTGAGCAGCGTGACATCCATCACGGTGCGGTAGTAGCGCTGCATCAGTTGTTCGACCGCGAGCGTGAAAGAGGCGTCCTCGTAGCCGAAGATCCGGGCGATCCGGACCTGGTGATCGAACAGCAGACGATCCTCGCGGCGACCGGTCACGGAGTGCAGCGCGAAGCGGACCTTCCAGAGGAAGCTCTGCGCCGCCTCGAGCCGCCGCACTTCGGCGGGCGTCAGGAAGCCGAGGGTCGCGAGCTGATCGAGCGTCTCGGCGCCGAAGTGGCGCTTGGCGACCCAGGCGATGGTCTGGATGTCGCGCAGTCCGCCGGGGCCTGTCTTGACGTTGGGTTCGAGGTTGTAGGCGGTGTCGTTCGCCTTGGTGTGCCGGTCGGCCTGCTCGCGGACCTTGGCCTCGAAGAATTCTTTGACCGGCCAGAGGTGCGCGGGCGAGAGGGCCTCGGTCATCCGTGCGGCGAGCGCGGTGTCTCCGGCCACGCAGCGTGCCTCGACGAGGGTGGTCATCACGCTCACATCGCCGGCGGCCGCTTCGGCGCACTCGGCGACCGTGCGCACACTGTGGCCGATCTCGATGCCGATGTCCCACAGGAAGGCGATGAACGGTTCGAGCGCCGCGCGCCCGGCTTCATCCAGTGCGGAGGGCACCAGGATCAGGATGTCGACATCGGAGGAGGGGTGCAGCTCGCCGCGGCCGTAGCCACCCACCGCCACCAGCGACCAATCTTCATCGTGATCCGGCAACCGCGTGCGCCAAGCTTCTCGCAGCACCGCGTCGAGCAGCTGGGCACGCGCATGGACCAGCGTTTCGACCGGCTCCTCGGCCTCGAAACGCGCCTTCAGCCCGGCCTGCGCCTCGCGCAATGCCGTGGCATAGGCTGCGGAAGTGCCGCCCGCCTCGGCAAGGCTCGCCGGCAGCAGCTCGAGCAACGGCCAGTTGGCCAGGCTCATCGCGAGCCCTGGGTCAGCACCTCGAAACCGTCGTCGGTGACGAGGACGGTGTGTTCCCACTGCGCCGAAAGGCTGTGGTCGCGGGTCACCACCGTCCAACCGTCGGGCAGCAGCTTCACGTCGCGCTTGCCGGCGTTGATCATCGGCTCGATGGTGAAGGTCATGCCGGCGCGCAGTTCGAGGCCTGTGCCGGGCTTGCCGTAGTGCAGGACCTGAGGGTCTTCGTGGTAGATGCGACCGATACCGTGGCCGCAGTACTCCCGCACGACGGTGAAGCTCTGGGATTCGGTCGATCGTTGGATCGCGTGGCCGATGTCACCGAGGCGCGCACCCGGGCGAACGCAGCGGATGCCTTGCCACATCGCCTCGAAACAGCCTTCGACCAACCGCTGCGCGTGCGGCAACGGCTTGCCGACGAAGTACATGCGGCTGGTGTCGCCGTGGAAGCCGTCGTGGATGACCGTGACATCTATGTTGATGATGTCGCCGTTCTTCAGGCGCCGGTCGTTCGGGATGCCGTGGCACACCACATGGTTGACCGAGGTGCAGATGGTCTTGGGGAAACCACGGTAATTGAGGTTCGCCGGGACGGCTTGCTGCACCTGCACGATGTGGTCGTGGCAGAGGCGGTCGAGCTCGTCGGTGGTGACCCCGGGCTTCACATGCTCGCCGATCATGTCGAGCACTTCGGCGGCGAGGCGGCCCGCTTCGCGCATCTTCTGCTGCTCTTCCGGGGTCTTCAGGGTGATCGGCATGGGGGTGGCAGGGGGGTCCAGGGAGGGGGAGGCCGGAGGGGCTCGGAATGGATGGCCGTAAAGCGTTGTTTTTACGGCTTCTGCATGGTATAAAGCGCGGCCTTTTTTGGCAACGACAACCAACCCACACGCACATCGATTCATCGGTCGCTGGGTGTCCTGCTCCTTCGGGAACGGGATGGCGACCGAGGATGTGCGGAGGCCCAACCCGACAAGGAGACCACGACGATGGCCAGCGTGTCCATGCGACAGATGCTGGAGGCGGGAGTCCACTTCGGACACCAGACCCGCTTCTGGAACCCCAAGATGTCCGAGTACATCTTCGGCGAGCGCAACAAGATCCACATCATCAACCTCGAGAAGACGCAGCCGCTCTACGCGGAAGCCGCGAACTTCATCAAGAACATCGCTTCCGATGGCGGCACCGTGCTGTTCGTCGGGACCAAGCGTTCGGCGCGCGAGCCCATCCAGAAGGAAGCCATCCGCGCCGGCATGCCGTTCGTCAACCAGCGTTGGCTCGGCGGCATGCTCACCAACTTCAAGACGGTGCGTCAGTCGATCAAGCGCCTGGCCGATCTCACCGAGATGAAGGCCAACGGTTCGCTCGACAAGCGCGGCAAGAAAGAAGGCACCATGCTTCGTCGCGAGATGGACAAGCTCGAGCGCAGTCTCGGCGGCATCAAGGACATGGAGCGGCTGCCGGATGTGCTGTTCGTGGTCGATGTCGGCCACGAGAAGATCGCGATCCACGAAGCCAACAAGCTCGGCATCCCGGTCGTCGCCATCGTCGACACCAACTGCTCGCCGGACGGCGTCGACTATGTCGTCCCGGGCAACGACGACGCCATGCGCGCCATCCAGCTCTATGCGTCCGGCATCGCCGATGCCGTGGCCGAAGGGCGCACTTCCGCGCCGCGGCTCACGGTCAGCGAGGACGAGTTCGTGGAGCTCGACGAGCAGGGCAACCCGAAGCAGAAGCCCGCGCGTGGCGGTCGTCCGAACCGCGATGCGCCGGGGCGACCTGGTCCCGCCCGCCGTGGCGCGGCACCTGCCGCATCGGCACGCCGTCGTCCTGCCCCGTCAGTGGCTGCGCCGACGGATGGGGTCGTTGAAGCCTCTGCCGATGCCGTCGCCGATGCCGATGTGGGCGTCGAGGCTGCCGATGGCGAGGTCGCACCGGTCGCGAGCGCTTCGGCGCCGCGTCGCCGGACGGGTCCCGCTGCGGCCGCGCCGCGTCGCCGGGGTT
>Ga0315907_10001747_pt1 | contig 28955 bp, 30 predicted proteins | sample LakEriMetagenome_3_FD_203525 | JGI IMG/M metagenome (GOLD analysis project Ga0315907, IMG submission 203525) | Freshwater fungal communities from buoy surface, Lake Erie, Ohio, United States - Buoy 12 MA123 | ecosystem: Environmental > Aquatic > Freshwater > Lake > Lake biofilm | place: USA...
ACGCAAGTCCTTCGAATAGGCTACCCGCATCCATGCTGGCCTCCAATCCAGTACCAAGCTTGAATCAGAATTCGCAGCCTTTGGGAATCCCCTATCGATTCAAAACCAAACAATCACGCTCTAGCGGTCGCGGCCGAAAGCAAGGGGCTTGCCGTCAGCGTCGCGGTGGCCCCCGATCTGCCCGCACCGCTGGCAGGCGATCCCACGCGCTTCCGCCAGGTGCTGCTCAATCTCATCGGCAACGCCGTGAAGTTCACCCAGCGCGGCCGCATCGATCTGCGGCTCGATGCCGAGGCGCCGGCAAATGCGAACCCGACACTTGTCGTCTCGGTTGCCGACACCGGCATCGGCATTGCGCAAGAAGCACTCGAACATTTGTTCGACCGGTTCAACCAGGCCGATGCCTCGATCGCGCGCCGCTTCGGCGGGTCGGGATTGGGGCTCGCAATCTCGCGCGAGTTGGCACAGCTGATGGGCGGCGACATCGTCGTGCGATCGACGCTGGGACGCGGCTCGGTGTTCGAACTGCGCTTGCCGCTTGTCGTCGCAGTCCCCGAAGCGCTGCCGATTGCGGACGCTCCCGGCGCCGTGCGGGAGAGCTTCCGCGAACTCGACGTACTCGTCGCCGAAGACAACGAAGTCAACCGCATCGTCGTCGGCGAATTGCTGATGCGCATGGGCCATCGCTGCACGTTCGCGCGCGACGGCGCCGAAGCGATAGCACTGGCGCGAACAAAACGTTTCGACGTCGTGCTGATGGACGCGCAAATGCCGGAGATCGACGGGATCGAAGCAACGCGCTGGATCCGCACGCTTCCAGCGCCCTACAACACCGTACCGATCGTCGCCCAGACCGCAAACGCCATGCGCGGCGACCGCGAAAAATACCTCGAAGCCGGCATGAACGACTATATCGCCAAGCCGATCCGCAGCGCGGAATTGGCTGCAGCACTGCAACGCGCGACGGGTGCGGCGTCCAAGCCCACGCACGCGCGTCCCGCAGCAAGCGCGCCGGCAAGTTCGACCGCACGCAAGGGCCTAGCCGGGATCGCTGCCGAGCTTCGCGGCGCGACGGAAAGCAGCTGATCCATGGCCGATGCAGTCGCCTACAACCCGTCGGAACTGCGAATTCTCGTCGTCGACGACAATCAACAAATGCGTTCGATCCTCAAGTCGATGCTGAACGGGTTCGGCGTGACACAAATCGTGCCTGCAGTCGATGGGGCAGACGCGCTCGACAAACTCGCGGCCCAGACGTTCGACGTCGCGATCTGCGACTGGCTGATGTCACCGATGGACGGGATATCCTTCGTCCAGGAAGTGCGCAAACACCCGGTCGCGATACTGCGCGCCCTGCCGATCCTAATGCTGACCGCGCAGAAGGAAATGCGCAACGTGCTCGATGCGCGCAGTGCAGGCGTCGATGCCTACGTCGTGAAGCCCGTCAGCGCCTCGCTGCTCTGGGCGAGGCTCGAGACCGTCATCCAGCGCGCCAAGCACGTTTCGCCCGCCGAACCGCGCGCTGCCGCCAAGGCCATCGTGGCCGCGACGAGCAGCCTGTCGCATCTGGCCGACGCCTATCGCGACGTGCTGCGACTGGATTGCGACGATCTAGCGCGCGGCATGGGTCTGCTGCTAACCAGCGACTGGGACAATCGCGACATCTGGAATGCGATGTTCAAGAAGGCGCACGACCTCAAAGGCCAAGCGGGATCGTTCGACTATACGCTCGCGACCGACCTCGCCGAGGTACTTTGCGAGTTGCTGCGCCCAATCCGCCAGGAGTTTTCGCGCCGCAATCTGCGCGCGGCCGAACTCAAGACCGTGCTGCAGGCCAATATCGGCGCCCTGCAGCTGATCGCGCGCGAAAATATGATCGGCGACGGCGGTGCCGAAGGCCGTGAGTTGCTCGACCAGATGGACACGAAACGCTACCGGCTTCTGTCTGCTTGGGGCATCGAGCAATGAGCGAAGAAGCGGCCCTTACGGATGCGGCGATCGCCGGCGAGTTCGGTCCGCTCGAACGCCATCTCGAATCGCACGGCTTCGAAAACCTTCTGCTGCGCTGGGCGCCCGACCCGGCCAAGCTCAACGTGCCCGAACTCGCCTTCCTGCACGGCTATTGGCTCCGCTTGCCAAAGGCAGGTTCGCTTGGGCGCTACGATGCGATCGATCCGCTCGAAATGCGCCCGGCACTCGGCAACGTCATGCTGCTCGAAGCCGACGAAGCGGCCGACGACTATCGCTATCGCCTCTACGGTTCGCGGATTGCCGAGCGCGCCGGCTTCGATCTTACCGGCAAGTTCACCCGCGACGTGCCGACCCATACGGCGCTTGGGCTGCTCTTTCGCGTCTGCTATCGCGCATGCGCGCGGCGCAAGATACCGCTTTTCACGCGCCACGTGCCGCCCGCAAGCGTCGGCGTACTCTATTGGACGCGTCTTATTCTGCCGCTGGCCGACGAAACGGGGGCGGCACGCCATTTCCTGGTCGGCAACGTTCCCGGCAAGGGCCATCCGGCGTAGCGTCGCATATTCTACAAAATCCATTTGTCTATCGAGCGCGCCGCGTATCGCGCCAACGCGCACCGTGACGGCGGAGTCTGCTAGGATCGCACATTCTCAAGCGCAATTACCGGAGGCACAATGTATCGGACCATTGCCGTTTGGACCGCGATCGCGGCGATTTCTGCAAGCCCCCTGGCCGCACAAGTTCAGAGCGAGAAGGCCACGTATCGCGTGCAGCGGATCGCCGAGGGGCTCGAGAACCCATGGGCGCTCGCACTGCTGCCCGACGGCCGCTTGCTCGTGACTGAGCGCCCCGGCCGCTTGCGCGTGGTCGAAAACGGCGCGCTGCAGCCGAACCCGCTGGCGGGCGTGCCTGAGGTGTGGGCGCGCGGCCAGGGCGGCCTGTTCGATCTCGCTTTGCATCCGGATTTCGCCGCGAACCGCCTGCTCTATTTCAGCTACGCAGCACCCGTCGGCAGCGGCGCTTTGACTCGTCTGGCGCGCGCGCGTCTGGGGGCAGCCGGCCTCGAAAATGTCGAGACCCTGTTCGAATCGTCCCCGGCGGTTTCGTCGGCGCGGCATTTCGGCGGCCGCATCGTGTTCGGGCGCGACGGCAAGGTCTATCTCACGACCGGCGATCGCGCCGAAGACATGCGCTCGCAGGACGGCCGCGATCTCAACGGCAAGCTCGTGCGCCTGGAGCCCGACGGCAAAGTCCCAGCCGACAATCCCTATCTTGGCCGCAGCGACATACGGCCCGAAATCTTCGCGCTCGGCCTGCGTAACACCCAGGGTTTGGCGCTCGACGCAAACGGCGCCATCTGGGGGGCCGACCATGGCGCCCAGGGTGGCGACGAACTCAATAGCCTCGTGCGCGGCCAGAATTACGGCTGGCCAATCATTACCCACAGCCGCAATTACGGCTCCGGCACGCAGATCGGCGAAGCCACCACGCGCCCCGGCTATGCCGATCCGCGCGTGATCTGGACGCCGTCGATCGCCCCCTCGGGTCTTTCGATCTATGCCGGTGCGGCATTCCCGGGCTGGCAGGGCTCGATGCTCGTCGGCGCCTTGCGCGGCCAGGGGCTCTACCGCATCGAATTGCAAGCGGATGGCAGCCATCGTCAGGAACGCCTGCTGGCAGAGCTTGGGGCGCGCATCCGCGACGTGCGGGTCGATCCGCAAGGGCGGGTTTATGTACTGACCGACGCGCGCAACGGCATCCTCGCCCGCCTCGATCCGGGCTGAGCCCCGCCCCGTTCCAGCGCGCCCCCGCAGACAGGCTTGCCGAGCGACCCGAGATACTTTAGACTTAAAATATCTCCGTCGTGAGGCTGCCTCGATGCAACGCCCGTCTGCCGCACAGCCAGCAGCGTTTTTGGTCGGCCGTCACGCCCTCGTGACGGGCGCTTCGCGCGGCATCGGCGCGGCGATCGCACGCTGTTTGGCCGCACACGGCGCCCACGTCACACTCGTCGCGCGCAACGCCGATCCGCTTGCCGCCCTTGCCGACGAAATCGCCGGCGACGCGCTGGCTTGCGACGTGACCGATGCGGCGGCTCTTGCGCGCATGTTTGACCAAGCAGTCGCGCGCCAACCCGTCGACATCCTCGTCAACAATGCCGGCGGGGCCACGAGTGCACGGTTTGCCGATACTGACGCCGAGCAATGGGCGCAAACGCTGGCACTCAATCTGACGGCCGCGTTCGACGCGACCAAACTCGCCGTTCCGGCCATGGAAGCGCGCGGCTGGGGCCGCGTCGTGAATGTCGCCTCGACGGCCGGGCTCAAAGGCTATCCGTTCGTTTCTGCCTATGTCGCCGCCAAACACGGGCTGGTCGGACTCACGCGCGCCCTCGGGCTCGAACTCGCGCGCACCGGCGTCACCGTCAACGCCGTATGCCCCGGCTTCACCGACACGCCGATGCTGGCCCAAGCCGCCGCCGATGTCGCAGCCCGCACCGGCGGCGACGCCGCGCGCATCAAAGACAAATACGCCGCCGCCAATCCGATGGGCCGACTGATCGCACCCGACGAGGTAGCGGCTGCCGTCGCCTATCTGTGCTCGCCTGCGGCCGCTGCCGTGACCGGCACGGCCCTCACCGTCGCAGGCGGCGAAATATGAGCCTCGCAGCCGAACGCACGGGCGACCGCGAACAGGGGCACGAGAATTCGCAGCATCTGCAGCTGCGCGCCTGGCTGCGGCTCCTCACCTGCGCCAATCTGGTCGAGCGGCGCGTGCGCGCCAATCTGCGCGAAAGCTTCGACATCACGCTGCCGCGCTTCGACGTCCTGTCGCAATTGTCGCGCGCCCAGAGCCAAGGCAACGAAGACGGGCTTACGATGGGCGAGCTGTCGCAGCGCATGATGGTGTCGGCCGGCAATGTAACGGGCTTGGTCGAAGGCCTCGTCGCAGACCGTCTGATCGTGCGCGTGGCGCAGGCCAACGACCGCCGCTCGGCGCGCGTCAAACTCACGCCCAAGGGCTTGCGCGCGTTCGAGGCGATGTTGGGCCCGCACGAAAGCTGGATCGATGCCGCGTTCTCGGGCCTCGACGAGGGCGATCTCAAGCGCCTGCTAGCCTTGCTCGCCAAACTCAAGATTTCAGCCGCCGGAGCCACGCCATGAGCTTCAAAAACTTCGACGCCCACGCCTATCGCGCGACGCACTTTCTTTGGGCGGTCGAAGGCAAAGTCGCGACTGTGACACTGAACCGACCCGAGCGTAAAAACCCGCTGACTTTCGAAAGCTATGCCGAATTGCGCGACCTGTTCGTTAGCCTCGTCGATTGCCGCGAGATAAAGGCCGTCGTGATCACGGGTGCCGGCGGCAATTTCTGTTCGGGCGGCGACGTGCACGAAATCATCGGCCCACTCGTCGGCATGGAAATGCCCGACCTGCTGCGCTTCACGCGGCTGACGGGCGATCTCGTTCGCGCAATCCGCACCTGTCCGCAAACAGTCGTCGCTGCGATCGACGGCGTGTGTGCGGGTGCCGGTGCCGCCATCGCCATGGCGGCGGACCTGCGTTTCGGCACCGAGCGTGCGAAGGTCGCTTATCTGTTCGTGCGCGTCGGATTGGCGGGCTGCGACATGGGTGCTTGCAGCATCCTGCCGCGCATCATCGGCCAAGGGCGGGCGGCCGAACTCCTCTATACCGGGCGCAGCCTCGCAGGCCCCGAGGGCGAACGCTGGGGCTTTTTCAATCGCCTCTGCGCGCCCGAAATGCTGCTGGCGGCAGCACACGCCTTTGCCAAAGACCTCGCCGACGGCCCGACCTTTGCGCACGCGATGACCAAAACGGCCCTCGACCATCAATGGAACATGAGCGTGTCGCAAGCCATCGAAGCGGAAGCGCAAGCGCAAGCAATCTGCATGCAGACTGAAGATTTCGCGCGCGCCTATCGCGCATTCGCCGCCAAACAAAAACCCGTCTTCGAGGGCAATTGATGGCGGACCGCTCGTACCTCGCCTGGCCGTTTTTCGATGAGCGCCACCGTGCGCTCGCGGCACGGCTCGATGCGTTCGGGCGCGACACGCTCGAGCCGCGTGCTTCCGACCATGGCGATGCCGATGCGTTGACCAAAGAATTCGCGCGGATGCTGGCCGCGGCGGGTTTCCTCGACGTCGCGGTTCCGGCCGGCAAACACGATGTGCGCAGCCTGTGCCTAGCGCGCGAACATCTCGCCTATCGCTCGGGCCTCGCCGATTTTGCGTTCGCGATGCAAGGGCTCGGTACCGGGCCGATCTTGCTGTTTGGTACCGACGCGCAAAAAGCCGCCTATCTGCCTGCCGTGCGCGTAGGGACAAGCCTTGCGGCGTTTGCACTGTCGGAGCCGGAGGGCGGTTCGGACGTCTCGGCCCTGCGGCTACAAGCCACACGCAGCGGCAACGGCTACGTGCTCGACGGGCGCAAGACCTGGATCTCGAACGGCGGCATTGCCGGACACTATGTCGTGTTCGCGCGCACCGGCGAAGCACCCGGTGCGAAGGGCCTTTCGGCCTTCGTTGTCGATGCGGACCAGCAAGGGCTTGCGATCGAAGCGCGCATCGAGACGATCGCACCGCATCCGCTTGCCACGCTGCACTTCGACAAGGCGTTTGTGCCGGCCGACGCGATGCTCGGGCAGCCCGGCGACGGCTTCAAGATCGCGATGGCGACACTCGACATCTTCCGCTCGACTGTGGCCGCCGCCGCCCTCGGTTTTGCGCGCCGCGCCCTCGACGAGGCTTTGGCCTACACGCGCACGCGCGAAGCCTTCGGCAGCAAGCTTGCCGACTTCCAGCTCACGCAAGCCGCCCTTGCCGATATGGCAACCGAGATCGATGCAGCAGCCCTGCTCGTCTACCGCGCCGCTTGGACCAAGGACGTACAAGGTGTGCGCGTCACGCGCGAAGCCTCGATGGCCAAGCTCTACGCGACCGAGATGGCGCAACGTGCGGCCGACCGCGCCGTGCAATTGCACGGCGGTCAGGGCGTGGTCGCAGGCAACGTCGTCGAGCGGCTCTATCGCGAGGTGCGGGCCCTTCGCATCTACGAAGGGACAAGCGAGATCCAAAAACTCGTGATCGCGGGCCAAACCTTGGCCGCTTTTGCGGCGGAGGTGGGCCCATGAAACTGCTCAAACCCTTGCGCGTCGGCACCATGACGCTGCCCAACCGCGTGCTCGTTCCCGCCATGGTTACGCGCCTGTCCGGCGAAGATGGCTATGTAAACGAGGGCATCGTCGAGCGCTATGTGCGTTACGCAAAGGGCCATGTCGGGCTCATCGTGGTCGAAGCCATGGCCGTGCACGAGGCGAAGTCGGGGCCGCTCTTGCGCCTGTCGCGCGACGAGTTTGTGCCAGGCCATCGCGATCTTGTGGCGCGCGTGCACGATGCGGGCCCGTCCAAGATCGTGCCGCAGATTATCCATTTCATGAAAGTGGCGCGCTCGGGCTGGCGCCAGACGATCGACCAGCTGTCGCTTCAGGAAATCGACGCGATCGTCGATGCGTTCGCCGCCGCTGCGGGCCGTGCGCGCGAAGCGGGCTACGACGGCGTGGAACTCCACTCGGCGCACGCCTACACGCTGTCCTCGTTCCTGTCGCGGCGCAACATGCGGCGCGACGAATATGACGGGCGCACGCTCGAAGGCCGCTTGCGCCTGTTTGGCCGCGTGATGGCGCGCGTGCGCGAGACGGTCGGCAAGGACTGGCCTGTCGGCGTGCGTTTCCTCGCCGAAGAAGCGATCAAAGACGGCTACGCACTTCCCGATAGCCAACGCATTGCGCTGCGCATGGCGCAGCTTGGCGTGGACTACATCTCGCTGTCGGTTGGCGGCAAGTTCGAAGACGCGGTCCACAAAGAAGGTTCGCCGCTCTATCCCTACACCGGCTATTCGGGCGACCGTTGTATGCCGGGCGAAGCCTATCCGCCGCTGCCGCATGCGCATTTGGCCGCCGGCATCAAAGCCTTCATCAACAAACACGGCTACGATATCCCGGTCGCCTCGGTCGGCAAGATCAGCGATCCCGCCGACGCCGAGCGTCTGCTCGCAACCGGCCAGGCCGACATGATCGGCATGGCGCGCCAATTGCTGGCCGATCCGGACTGGGTCAAGAAGGTGGCGGCCGGGCGCAGCGACGCGATTCTGCGCTGCATCTACTGCAACGTTTGCAAACAGCTCGACGAAAATTTCAAACTCGTGAGCTGCTTCCTGTGGCCCAAGGGCTTGACGCAAGCGCCCGTCGACGATCCCACGCGCGAATCGCCGCAATGGCCGACCGAAGGGGCCACACTCACAGCGACAGTCGAAAACGGCGTGGTGCGGCTGGCCTGGAAGAAGGCGCTCGGCAAAATCGCGGGCTACGACATCCATCGCGCCGAAGCGGGCGGCGAAACGGCCATCGTCGAGGCAGTCAAGAGCACCAAACATGCCGACAAGCTCGTCTTGGGCGGCCTTGCCTACAGCTATTACGTGACCGCCTACGACGAAAACGGCCGCCACAGCGCGCCGTCGAACGTCGTCGCCGTCGATCCTGCCCTCCCCCATTTCGAAATCGCCGGACCCGCCCATGTCTGAGCCGCTTCGCCTGTCGCCCTCCGCCCATCTCGACGATTTCGCGCGCCGCAATCTGCCGCCGCAATCGGCATGGCCCGAAATGTTTTTTGCGTTGCCGGAGCTTTACTACCCGCCCCGTCTCAACGCGGCGGTCGAGTTGCTCGACGCGGCCGTTGCACGCGGCTGGGGCGGGCGCGCCTGCATCCGCTTCGGTACGCACGTGTGGAGCTATGCCGATCTGCTCGCGCACGCCAACCGCATCGCGCGCGTGCTCGTCGAAGATTGCGGCCTCAAGCCCGGCAATCGCGTGCTGTTGCGCAGTGCCAACAACCCGATGATGGTTGCGTGCTGGTTTGCGGTTTTGAAAGCAGGCGGCATTGCCGTCGCCACGATGCCGCTGCTGCGCGCCAAGGAACTGACTTACATCCTGCAGAAGGCCGAAATCGCGCTCGCTCTGTGCGACGTGCGCTTGGCCGACGAGATGGAGAAAGCCAAAGCGGCCGCCCCCATCTGCCGCGATATCGTCTATTTCAACGGCGATGCGTCGGACGGGCTCGAAAAGCGTGCGGCGGCAAAGCCCGCTTTGTTCGACAATTGCCCGACAGCCGCCGACGACGTGGCGCTGATCGCCTTCACGTCGGGCACCACGGGCCCGGCCAAGGGCACGATGCATTTCCATCGCGACGTGATGGCGATCTGCGACGCGTTTCCGCGCTACGTGCTGAAACCCACGCCGGACGACATCTTCACGGGCTCGCCGCCGCTTGCCTTCACGTTCGGGCTCGGCGGCCTTGTGACGTTCCCGATGCGCTTCGGCGCTTCGACGTTGCTGGCCGAGCGCGCCTCGCCCGACGCCGTGCCGCAGATCGTGTCGGACGGCAAGGCGACGATCCTGTTCACCGCACCCACCGCCTATCGCGCGATTGCCGACAATGCCGACGCCAAAGCATTCGCCACGCTGCGCCGCGGCGTCTCGGCGGGCGAGCATCTGCCCAAAGCCACGTTCGAATCCTGGGAGCGTTTCTGCGGCGTGCGGCTTATCGACGGGCTGGGAGCCACCGAGATGCTGCATATCTTCGTGGCGGCCGCCCCTGAAGACATGATCGCGGGCGCCACGGGACGGGCCATTCCAGGCTATGCCGCCTGCATCCTCGGCGAAGACGGCACGCCCTTGCCGCCCGGCGAGGTTGGGCGCTTGGCAGTGCGCGGTCCCACCGGCTGCCGCTATCTGGCCGACCCCGAGCGCCAGGCCAAATACGTGCAGAACGGCTGGAACCTCACGGGCGATGCCTATAAAATGGATGAGCGCGGCTATTTCTGGTACCAGGCACGCACCGACGACATGATCGTAACGGCCGGCTACAACGTGTCAGGCCCCGAAGTCGAAAGCGTGCTGATCGAACACCCGAAGGTGCGCGAATGTGCGGTCGTGGGCGTGGCCGATACAGAACGCGGCACGATCGTCAAAGCCTTCGTCGTGCTGCGCGACGCCAATCAAGCCGATGCGGCGACGGTCAAAGAACTGCAGGACCACGTAAAAGCGACCATCGCCCCCTACAAATATCCGCGCGCCATCGAATTCCTCGAAACATTGCCGCGCACCGAAACCGGCAAGGTGCAGCGCTTCCGCCTGCGCGAACCTGCGAAAGCCTGACCTTGCCGCCAAACAGTTCGCCTGCGAAACTCCGCCCATAACCAAAAACAGGGAGCCTCGACATGAAATACAAAACACTCTTCGCCGCCCTGGCCCTAACGGCTTCGGCCGCGCTGGTCCAGCCGGCCAGCGCCCAGCAAGGCGTCAAGATCGGCCTCATCACGACGCAGTCCGGCCCCAATGCCGGCCTTGGCCGCGACATGGTCGACGGCTTCAACCTCGCCATTCGCCACGCGGGCGGGCGGTTGGGTGGTGTGCCGACCGAACTCATCGTCGGCGACGACCAGTTCCGTCCCGATGCCGGCAAGGCGCTGGCCGAACGCATGGTCCAGCGCGACCGCGTCGACATCGTGACGGGCGTCATCTTCTCGAACATCATGCTCGCCCTGTCTGACACGGTCCTCAAGGATCGCCGCGGCGTGTTTCTGGTGTCGGGCAATGCGGGTCCGTCGGAACTCGCGGGCAAGGACTGCAACCCGAACTTCTTCTCGGCCTCGTGGCAGAACGACAATACGCACGAAGCCATGGGCCAGCACATGACGAACGCCGGCATCAAGCGCGCCTACATCATGGCGCCGAACTATCCGGCCGGACGCGACGCGCTCGCGGGCTTTAAGCGCTTCTTCAAGGGCGAAGTGGTGGCCGAAGTCTACACGCAGCTCGGCCAGACCGACTATGCGGCCGAACTCGCGGCCCTGCGCGCCGCACGGCCCGAAGCCACCTACATCTTCTATCCGGGCGGCATGGGTGTGGCTTACATCCGCCAATACGCGCAGCTCGGCCTCATGCAGCAGATCCCGCTGTTCGCGCCCTCGTTCTCGGCCGACCAGACGATCCTGCCCGGCGTAGGCGATGCCGCCATCGGCATGTTCTCGTCGACCTTCTGGTCCGAAAGCCTCGGCAATCCGGCCAACGAGAAGTTCGTCGCCGATTTCGAAGCGGCCTACAACCGCATCCCGAGCCCCTATGCGGCCCAGAGCTACGACGCGGCAATGATGATCGACGCCGCCCTCAAGGCGACCGGCGGCAGCCTTGCCAACAAGGACGCGTTCCGCAACGCGCTGCGCACCGCCAACTTCCAGTCCGTGCGCGGCCCCTTCAAGTTCAACACCAACCACTTCCCGATCCAGAACTACTACCTGACGCAGATCGGCAAGGACGAGAGGGGCCGCCTCGTGAACCAGATGCGCGGCATCATCTTCTCGGGCCATGCCGACGCCTATGTCGGCCAGTGCAAGATGAAGTGAGCTAAACGCCGCCCCTCGCCGTTCCAAAGACGGCGAGGGGCGCTTCTTTTCCGGAACGATTGCGCCTTGTCCCTTCTTCTTTTCCTCGAACAGACGCTCAACGGCCTGCAACTGGGCGTGACGCTGTTTTTGATGGCCGCCGGCCTTACGCTGGTATTCGGCATCATGAACATGGTCAATCTGGCGCACGGCTCGCTCTACATGATCGGTGCCTTTTTCGCCGCAAGCTTTACGCAATGGACGGGCAGCTTCTTCCTCGCATTGCCGCTCGCGATCCTGTCGACGTTCGTCGTCGGCGTGCTGGTCGAAGCGATTGCGCTGCGCACCCTTTATGCGCGCGACCATCTCGACCAGGTGCTCGCCACGTTCGGCCTCATACTTTTTTTCAACGAGCTCACCAAAATCGTCTGGGGCCCCATCTCGATTTTCATGGACGTGCCGCCGTTGCTGGCAGGCCGCGTCGAACTCATCGCGGGCGCACCCTACCCGGTCTATCGCCTGGCCGTGCTCGGCGTCGGGCTTGCGGTCGCACTCGGCCTCTGGTGGCTGATCGCGCGCACGCGCCTGGGCATGCTGATCCGCGCGGGCGCCTCGAACCGCGAAATGGTCGGCGCTTTGGGCGTGGATATCAGCCGGCTCTACATGCTCGTGTTCGGCCTCGGGGCGGCACTGGCGGCACTTGCCGGTGCGATGGCAGGTCCCATCTACGTCGTCGAGATCGGCATGGGCGACGCGATGCTGATCAAAACCTTCGTCGTGATCGTGATCGGCGGCATCGGCTCGATCCGGGGTGCGTTTGTGGCAGCCGTGATCGTCGGCCTCGTCGATACGTTCGGGCGGATCGTTCCCGCCCAGCTTGGCCTGCCGACCGCGATCGCTGAAATGGCGATCTACATTCTGATGGCCTTCGTGCTGTTCTTCAAACCCACCGGCCTGTTTGCGGCACGCGCATGACTGCTTTTAAGCTCGACCGCCGGACTTGGTTTGTAATCGTGCTGCTGGCCGCCCTCGCGGCGCTGCCGCTCGTCGCGATCGCGACCGACAGCGACTACCAGATCGCGCAGTTCCGCCGCATTCTGATCTTCGCGATCGCGGCGGTGAGCCTCGATCTCATTTTGGGTTATGGCGGCATGGTCAGCCTCGGCCATGCGGCGTTTTTCGGCGTCGGCGCCTATGTCGTCGCCATCTTGAACTGGCATGCCGCGCGCGAAGTGCCGCTGTTCGGCATGATGCTCGGCACGCACAATGTGCTGGTCACCTGGACGGCGGCGGTCGTGCTGTCGGGGGCACTTGCGTGCCTGATCGGGCTCGTGAGCCTGCGCACCACGGGCATTTATTTCATCATGATCACGCTCGCCTTCGCGCAGATGGTCTATTTCTTCTTTGTGAGCCTGCGCGCCTATGGCGGCGACGACGGGCTGCGCTTCCCCGGCGACACCGTCGTTCTGGGCTTCATCGAAACCGAAAACGACGTGGCATTCTACTATCTCGTCTTCGCCATTTTGTGCGCCGTACTCTACGCAACGCGACGCCTCGTTAATTCGCGCTTCGGGCTCGTCGTGCAAGGTTGCCGCGAAAACGAACGCCGCATGAAAGCGCTCGGCTTCGCCACGTTCCGTTACAAGCTTGCCTGCTTCGCTTTGGCGGGCGCACTCGCAGGGCTTGCGGGTGCGCTGTTCGCCGCCAACGAAAGCTATATCAGCCCGTCGATTATGCATTGGACGCGCTCGGGCGATTTGATCGTGATGGTGGTGCTGGGCGGCATGGGCACGCTGGTCGGGCCCGTGGTGGGTGCGATCGCGTTCCTGTTCCTCGAAAAGACGCTGCCCGACTATACGGAGCACTGGATGGTCGTCTTCGGTCCGATCCTGCTGCTGCTCGTGCTATTCGCGCGCCGCGGCATCTTCGGCTGGTTCCTGCCCAAGGAGGATCGCCATGGCGGCGGCCACTGAGCAGGGGACCACCGATACGCTGCTGGCCGTCGACGGGCTCGTGAAGCGCTTCGGCGGCTTGCTTGCGACCGACAACGTTTCGCTCGGCATTCGCGAAGGCGAGATCCACGCGATCATCGGTCCCAACGGAGCCGGCAAAACCACGCTGATAGCCCAGCTCGCGGGCGAGATTCTGCCCAATGCCGGATCCATCCGTTTTGCAGGATCCGATGTGACGGGCCTCACTGTCGATGCGCGCGCACGCCTCGGCATTGCGCGCTCCTACCAGATCACGCAGATCTTCAAAGGCTTCACCGCACTCGACAATGTCGCCATGGCCGTCCAGGCGCAGGACGGCCACTCGTTCCGCGCATGGGCGCCGGCTCGCGCGGACCAAACTTTGCGCAAACCTGCCGCAGCTATCCTCGAGCGCGTCGGACTCGGTACCCGCAGCGACGTGCGCGCGGTCAATCTTGCGCACGGCGAACAGCGCCAGCTCGAAATCGCAATGGCGCTCGCCACGCGCCCGCGCCTGCTGCTGCTCGACGAACCGATGGCCGGCATGGGCAAGGACGAGTCCGAGCGTATGACGGCTCTGCTCGCCAAACTCAAAGGCGAAGAAACGATCCTACTGATCGAACACGACATGGACGTCGTGTTCGCGCTTGCCGACCGCATCAGCGTGCTGGTCTACGGCCGCGTGATCGCGACCGGCAAGCCCGACGAAATCCGCGCCAACCCGGACGTGCGCGCAGCCTATTTGGGCGACGGCGATGCTTGAACTCGAAGCCATCGAAACCAGCTACGGCGCGAGCCAGGTTTTGTTCGGCGTCGGCTTCAAGGTCGATGCGGGCGAGGTCGTAACGTTGCTGGGCCGCAACGGCATGGGCAAGACCACGACCGTGCGCTCGATCATGGGCCTCGTGAAGCCGCAGGCCGGCCGCGTGCGCTTCGACGGCGGCGAACTCACGGGCCAGCCCGCCTACCGTGTGGCGCAAGCCGGAATCGGCTTGGTACCCGAAGGCCGCCAGATTTTCCCCAATCTCACGGTGCGCGAAAATCTCGTGGCGACAGCGCGCAGCGCTGGCCGTGCTGGCTGGACGCTCGACAAGGTACACGGCTATTTCCCGCGCTTGGCCGAGCGGGCAGGCAACATGGGCAATCAATTGTCGGGCGGCGAGCAGCAAATGCTCGCGATCGGCCGCGCATTGATGACGAACCCGAAATTGCTCATTCTCGACGAGGCGACCGAAGGTCTTGCCCCGCTTGTGCGCCAAGAGATCTGGCGCTGCTTGGCCGCCCTCAAAGCCGAGGGCCAAGCCATCCTGGTCATCGACAAGAATCTCGAGTCGCTGCTCAAACTCGCGGACCGCCATGTCGTTATCGAAAAAGGCCGCATCGTTTGGCAGGGCTCGTCGGCTGCGTTGGCGCAGGAACCGGCGATCCAACATCGCTATTTAGGCGTGTGACGAACCGGCCCGAATTCGGGTCGCAAACGACTTGTCATAATCCGGGGCTTGACCGCCGGAGTCCGATTCCCGCATGATTCTCAAGTCGATAGTCCGGCCGATTCGGGACCTCTTGGCAACCCGGTTGACCGGATAGGGTGGGCGGCCCAATTCGCCCTTCCGGCCCCCGATACGACATCCGCGCGGGATCGCGGACCGGGCGCCGCTACGAAAGGAGGTGATCCAGTGCGCTTAGGATCGTTCAATTCCGGCTTCGGGCCGGGGCTTGCCGTGACCGCTTTGGAGAAATTCGAAGCTGGCCGCGTGCGGACGACGAACCAATCGATCGCCTCCGACGTGGCGTAAAGGGTCACTCCCTATACGGCATTCGATCCATCCCCCGCTGGGTCCCGCCCAGCGGGGGTTTCGTTTTGTGCTAGTCTTGAATCCATGACCGCATCGCAACCGCCTGCCCCCGAATTGCTGCACGATACGCCCGAACCGGGCGTTCTGCGCCTTACCCTCAATCGGCCGACGGCGCGCAACGCGCTGAACACCGCCCTCTTGGGTGCGGTCGCCGACGCACTCGACGCGGCCAGCACCGATCCGGCCGTACATGCCGTGGTATTGACCGGCGGGCCTGCGATTTTCGCGGCCGGCGCCGACATCAAGGAACTCGCCACCCGCGACACCGCCGGTGCCCTCGACGATGTCCGGGTCGGCCATTGGCAGCGCATAAGGCGGTTTCCCAAACCCATTGTCGCGGCCGTCAACGGCTTGGCCCTTGGCGGCGGCTGCGAACTCGCAATGAGTGCCGACATAATCGTGGCCGGAATGGGTGCAAAATTCGGCCAGCCTGAGATCAATCTCGGCCTCGTACCCGGTGCCGGCGGCACGCAGATCCTCGCACGCCTTGCCGGGCCACAGATTGCCATGAAGCTTGTTCTGGCGGGCGAAACGATCGACGCCACGGAAGCCAAACAATGCGGCCTGGTGGCCGAGACGGTCGCCGACGAGACATGCCAAACGCGGGCCGTCGCCCTTGCCGCCAAGATCGCGGCCAAGCCCGCCCTGGCCGTGCGGCTTGGCAAAGAACTTGTGCGTGCCGCTCGCGACGTGCCGCTCGAACAGGGCCTACTGTTCGAGCGCAAAGCCTTCGCCGCCCTGATCGCGACAGTCGATTTCCGCGAAGGGGTTGCGGCCTTCCTCGAAAAACGCCCGGCGAAGTTCGCCGGAAAATAACGCTTAGCGGCGCACGGGGCTGCGTGCGGGCAGCGGCTGGCGCCGGTCCATCTCGATCAGCAAGCGCCGTGCGCGCTCGGCGTCGCTCGGCTGGAAGCCGAGAGCTATGCGAGCCGCCGCACTGCGCGCGCGCTCGAAATTTTCGCCCTCGAGGATGCGCCCAGCGCGCGCGGCGTGGGCATAGGCAAGGGCCAGATCGCGCGCGACACCCGCCCCCTGCTCGTGCATCAAGGCAAGATTGAGCATGGCGTAGCCGTGGCCTTGCGCCGCAGCGCGCGAAAACCAGTCGGCGGCAATCGCTGCATCGCGCGGCACGCCCTCGCCTGCACGGTAGAGATGCCCCATCGAGAATTGGGCCTCCGCGTGTCCTGCTTCGGCCAATCCCAACCAAGCAAACCAAGCGGCCGCATGGTCGCCCTCAAGATAGGCGTTAAGGCCGGTCTCGTAGGTCGCGGCCGGCGAAGATGCTGTCGGCGCTTGCGCACCGGCAGCGACCGAAACGACAAGCAGAAAAAGCGCCAGAAGACGCGCACCCATCTGGTTCCTCCGCGCGCGAGAGAGATCGCGCGAGAGGCCGGACTAAGGGCCGACCTTGGCTCGCCGCGTTTACGCGCCCTGCCCGATCATCGACAGAAATTCGCGCCGCGTCGATGGATTGTTTCGGAACACGCCGAGCATGCGCGATGTAACCATCGATACGCCGGTCTTGTGCACGCCGCGCGTGGTCATGCACTGATGCTGCGCTTGGATCACGACGGCGACGCCCTTGGGCGCCAGCACATCTTGGATCGCATTGGCGATTTGGGCCGTGAGCTTTTCCTGGATCTGCAGGCGCTTGGCATAGGCATCCACCACGCGCGCCAGCTTGGAAATGCCGACGACGCGCTTGTTCGGCAGATAGGCGACATGCGCCTTGCCGACGATCGGCACCATGTGGTGCTCGCAATGGCTTTCGAAGCCGATGTCGCGCAGCACGACCATTTCGTCGTATCCGTCGGTCTCTTCGAAAGTGCGCTGCAAGAGATCAAGAGGGTCGATCTCGTAGCCCTGGAAAAACTCTTCGTAGGCGCGCACGACGCGTGCCGGCGTATCGATCAGTCCCTCGCGCGATACGTCGTCGCCGGTCCAGCGCAGCAATGTGCGGACGGCTGCCTCGGCCTCGGCGCGCGTCGGCCGGTCGCTGGTGCTGCCTGCACTTTGGGGCTGTACGGCATCGACGAAACTGTCCATCGCAACAATCCTTCCACGCTTGGCGGCCAGATAAACCGCCCAACCAACTTCGTGCGATTTTCATCAATTTCAAGCGGCGCAAGATTTATGCGTCAAGCTGTTGAAACAAAACGTATTTTCAAAAGAAACGGGCCAACCTCGCGCTTTGCGAAGTCGGCCCGCCAAATGCGGCAGAAGCGGAAACCGGCTTAGACGCCGATCGGCCCGCCGCCGTTTTTGGTCACCATGACCACCGACGGACGCGGCGGCACGTTAGCCTGGAAGTCGGGCCAACGGGTCGGCACTTCGTCGTAGGTCGGCAGCTTGCCGAACGGCGCATAGTCGCGCGCACCGTCCGTACCCGGATGCTGCACGGCAATGGTCATCGCCTGCGTATCCGAGGTGAAGTTCATACCGCAGATTTCGGCCCCAACCGGAACGCGGAAGAACATCTTCGAAGTGCCTCGCAGCGGACCTTCGGTCTCCATCGACCACACGCCGTCGGCTGTCCCCGAAGCGGCCTTCCAGGCCGTACCCTGGTCGGTACCGACCCAAAGGCGGCCACGCGGATCGACGGCCATGTTGTCGGGACATGCAAACCAGCCATTTTTGCTGGTGGCCGGGTTGTACATGGCATTCACGGCAGGATTGGCTGGGTTGCCGCAACGCACGAGAATTTCCCAGCGGAAGCGCGTGGCAGTCTGGTCGTTGTTCGCGTAGGTGAACTCGATCAGATGGCCCCAGTTGTTTTCCGCACGCGGGTTGGACGGATCGATCTGGGCAGCCGTGCGGTTCGCGTTGTTGGTCAGCGCCAGATAGACCTTGCCCGTACGCGCATTGGCTTCGAAGTCTTCGGGGCGGTCCATCTTGGTCGCACCGACGACGTCGGCAGCCCGGCGCGATTCGATCAGCACGTCGGCCTGGCTGTTGAAGCCGTTAGCCGCCGTGAGCGGACCCTGGCCATGCACGAGCGGCAGCCACTCGCCCGAACCGTCGGCATTGAACTTGGCGACGTAGAGCGTGCCTTCGTCCAGCAGGTTCATGTTGGCCTGGCGGTTGTTGCGGTCGAAGCGTCCGGCCGTGACGAACTTGAACGCGTACTCGAAGCGCTCGTCGTCGCCCGAATAGACGACCACGCGGCCGTTCGGAGCAACGATCGTCTCGGCACCCTCATGCTTGCTGCGGCCCAAGGCCGTACGCTTTACCGGCACGGAGTTCGGATCGTACGGATCGACTTCGACGATCCAGCCGAAACGGTTCGGCTCGTTCGGCTCCTTGCCGACATTGAAACGGTCGTAGTGCGTGCCCCAAGCGTACCAGCCCGACGGCACGCCGTAGCGGCGGTGGTTGGCAGTTTCGGCGTGGCCTGCGGGAAGCGTGCCGTTGAAATAGCCGTGGAAATTCTCCTCGGCCATCAGATAGGTGCCCCACGGCGACATCCCGCCGGCACAGTTGTTGATGGTCCCCATCACCGCACGACCCGTCGTGTCGGCCGACGTCTTCAGACGGTCGTGGCCTGCGGCAGGACCTGAAATGCGCATCGGCGTCATGGCCGTGATGCGGCGGTTCATTTGGCCGCCGCGCACATAACTCCACTTGCCGTTCGAGCCCTTGCGTATCTCGACGATCGAGCCGCCATGGGCCGCCATTTCGACGTCGCAGATTTCCTTCGTCATCTTCGACATGTCGGGGCGACCGTTGGCTTGCATCACGCCGCGGAACATGAGCTCGGGGCTCGTGTATTCGTGGTTCACGCACATCAACGCCTGGGTGGCCGTGTTGCCGCCCATCGGCAGCGGGGCGAGGCCGACATAGTCGCAATTGTAGCCGAACTGCGTGAGCTGCTTGGCGCCCGTCTGGTTGGCAGGATCGAAATCAGCCGCGATCGTGAACAGCGGATCGCCCCAACGGATCAGAATGTCGGCCGTGTAGCCGGGAGCGACATGATGCTTCTCGTCGACACCATGTTCGATCTCGGTGAAACTGAAGCTCGGCTTCGCGGCAGTCTGCGCTGCCGCACCGTCGATCGAGCTGGCATAGGCGGCGATCGCGGTCGTCGCAAGCAGCCCGCCCATCAGATCGCGGCGCCCGAGGCGAGCGGCAATCACGTCGCCGATCGTTATGTTGGCCGTCGGGTTCGACGGAATGTCTTCGGAGACTTCATAGAGTTCGCCCATCGTCATCCCGGCATATTCCGGGCGCGCGGCAAGGGTTGCATAATCCTTCGAATTCATTGGGGAGGCCTCCAAGAGGGGGAATCAGGACCCCGCTTGGATACCAACACCACATTGCAGAAAGATTACAGCCTTCGTGAATTTCTCGTTCACATCTTCGCGGCGACGTAAAACAGACCGACCATACCAACGGCGGCGGCCGGCATGATCCAGAAGCCCGCGTCGCCGCGCCCCTTGTTGCGCAGATTGAACACGTGGCGCACGCTTGCCCCCACGCAGGCGATGCCCGCGAGCAGCGCCCAGTTCCATTCGTGGCCCCAGGTACTTCCGTAGTTCTTCGACAGCATGATGAAGACGATCGGCAGCGTGAAGTAGTTGTTGTGCAGCGAGCGGAATTTTGCCTGGTTGGCGAAGCGATATTGCGGCGTGCGCCCCTCGCGCGTGGCGTCGACAAGCTCGCGTTGGTTCGGAATAATGATCAGCCACACATTGGCGGTCATGATCGTGCCGATGACCGCGCCCACGTGGATATAAGCAGCGTGCGGCGCCATCACGCGCGTGAGTAGATAGGCAAGCAGCACGAAGCCAAGGAAAGTCGCGACCGTCGCGGCGAACGAGTTGCCTTCCGCCCAGGTGGTTTTCCACATCTGGTCGTAAAGGATCCAGCACAGCGCGATAACGCCGAGCGAAAAAGCAGCCGCCCCCAGCGTGCCGAATTGCGCGAAAGACGGATGCGTGAGGAACGACCCGCCCGAGCCCACATAGTAGACAAGCGACAGCAGCAGCACACCCGAGATCCAGGTGAAAGCCGCTTCCCATTTGAACCAATGCAGCTCGGCAGGCAGCGTGGGCGGGGCGACGGCGAATTTCTCGACGCGGTAGAAGCCGCCGCCATGCACGAGCCAGGTCTCGCCCTCGATACGGTCGCGCGGCACCTCGGGTGCGCGGAACTTCGATTCGAGCCAGTTGAAATAGAACGACGAGCCGATCCACGCGATGCCCGTGATCACATGGGTCCAGCGCACGATCATATCGAGCCATTCCGGCAGCAACTGCAGCATTCTGTTTGGTTCCTCTTAGGAGCCGCGATACGTGGAGTAGCTCCACGGGCTGACCAGCAGCGGCACGTGATAATTCCCGTCCACCTCGGCAAGCCCGACAGGGATCGGCACGATGTCGAGGAAGGCCGGATCCGGCAGGACGACGCCGAGCTCGCGAAAATAGACGCCGATATGGAAGCGCAACTCGTAGCGTCCCGGCTTGAAGGAATCAGGCCCCATCAACAGCTTGTCCGTGCGTCCGTCTTTGTTGGTGCGAAATTCCGCTACAAGGACAGGCGCCTCGCTCGAAATGCGCCACAATTCGACTTGTACGCCGGCGGCTGGTTTGCCGTGCATGGTGTCGAGAATATGGGTCGAAAGCTTAGCCATCGCTTATTCCGTCGGAGCTGCTGAATCGAATTCGCTGCAGCGCACAATAGATGCTCAATCTTGCATCGACAAGAGCAGCCAAAAATGCTGAATTTATTTGCAGTTCGTCTTTTTAATGTGCAAATCGACAGTCGAAAGCGAAGTAGCAAGGCGCACGATGGGCGGCACGAAGCTTGCCTAACATAAGCAGGTTTTCGAACCGCGCGTAACACAGCAGGCTGGAGGCTCGATCTCGTGGCAGACATTGCGGCAAACAACATTGGCGCCAAGGACTTTGTCGATATCGATCGCGTGAGCCTCGTCTATCGCACCAAGGACGGCGACACGCTCGCCCTCAAAGACGCCGACGTGAAGATCGCCAAGGGCGAATTCGTGTCGGTGGTCGGCCCCTCGGGCTGCGGCAAATCGACCCTGCTGAAGCTCGTCTCCGGCCTCTATACCGCGACCACGGGCAACGTCATCGTCGGCGGCACGGAAGTGACCGGGCCGCTCAAGATTTGCGGCATGGCCTTCCAGAATTCGATCATGCTGCCGTGGCGCACGCTGATCGACAACGTGCTGCTGCCGCTCGAAATCGTCGAACCGCATGCCCGGACCTTTCGGCGCGACCGCGACAAGCACGTAGCCGCAGCCAAGGAACTTCTCGCGACCGTCGGCTTGTCGGGCTTCGAAGAGAAGTTTCCGTGGCAATTGTCGGGCGGCATGCAGCAGCGCGGCTCGCTGTGCCGCGCGCTGATTCACAGCCCCGAATTGCTGCTGCTCGACGAGCCCTTCGCAGCGCTCGACGCGTTCACGCGCGAAGAACTGTGGGACGTCGTCCAAGCGCTTTGGATCAAGAAGCGCCCGACCGTGATGCTGATCACGCACGATCTGCGCGAGGCCGTGTATCTCTCGGACCGCGTTTTCATGATGAGTGCGCGCCCCGGGCGCATCATCTCGACCAATCCTGTGGATTTCGCGCGCCCCCGTACGCCCGAAGACGCATTCAAACCCGAATTCGTGGACATCGTGCACCGGTTGCGCGACGAAATCTCGGCCGTTCGCGCCAAGAAATAGGCCTGCGACAGCGCCGCCTGGCGTGACCCAGCCGGTCCGCAGCAGGTCCGCGTACATCGAAAGTTCATGATACTCCGGCAAACTTTTGCCGTTTTCGGCGCTTTTTGCGATGATACCGGACAATCGCGTCGCAATGGCGCTAGAGTCGGGCGACCGGCGATGGTTCGCGCGGGCAAGCGCAATCCGATGCCGAAATCGAGAACAGGCAGAACGGCGATGAAGCGGGCAGCGGAATAATGAGAACGATGCGGGTCGAGGTTGCGCTTGACGCGCTTGCCGAACGCGTGGCCGACCCCGTCGTGCGGCTTGCGCGCGACGGGCGCATCTTGTTCGCCAATGCGGCCTTTGCACGCGATTTCGGGCCAGCGCCGACGAATGTCATGGAACTCGCCGCCAACGGTGCCAACAGCGAAGCCCTCGTCGCAACGATCCTCGCCGGCACCGAAGCCGAGTTGCCGTTGACGGATGCCTCGGGCCGGCTGTGCATGGTCACGATCGACGCGATGCTCTCGGGCGACGACGGGCATATGGTGGTGCTGCGCCCGCAGCACCCGGAAGCCTTGCGCGCCGGCGACGTGTTTCTCGCGACCGCAAGCCACGAACTGCGCACGCCGCTCAACGCGATCCTGGGCTTTGCCCAGATGCTCGAGGAGGGGTTGGCGGGTCCGATGACCGACCGTCAGCGCGAATACGCGGCCTCCATCCGGGCCGGCGGCACGCTGTTGATGGGCATTGTCGAAGATCTGCTCGAAGCCGCCCAAGACGACGGCGTGGGCGAGCGCATGGCCGACAGCGCTTTCGACCTTGCAGCGCTCGCGCGCGCGCAGCGCGATTTGATGCGCGCCGAAGCCCAAGCGCGCCGCATCGAGATTGCCAGCGCCCTGCCCGATGCCCCCGTCCCCATGCGCGGCGACGCGCGCAAGCTCGCCAAAGCCGTGCTCGATCTGCTCGCCAATGCGATCCGCTTCTCCCCCATCGGCGGCACGGTCACGATCGGCATCGGCGAAAGCACCAGGGGCGGCATCGCACTCTGGGTCGGCGACCAGGGCCCCGGCATTCCGCCCACCGACAAACGCGGCCTCGGCGCACCGCAGATCAATTCCGACAATGCCTATATGCAGCGCACGCCGGGTGCGGGCATGAGCCTTGCCATCGTGCGCCATTACGTCGAACTGCATGGCGGACAGCTCGAATTGGGGGCTGGCCCCGGTGGCGGTGCCGCTGTGACGATCCGACTGCCCGCCGACCGGCGCTTGAGTGCGGCCGAAATGCGCCGCTTCGAAAAGGCCTAACGCATATTCTCGAGCTTCGCCGTAAGCTCGGCGATCTTGGCGTCGCGCTCGGCCAACGCTGCGGCCGCGTCGTCGGCCGGAATCATCATCGGGATATGCTGCGGGCAGTTGCTGTCCCACGCGGCGACTCGAAACAGCAAAGCGCGCTCCGGTGTCGCTTTGTAGCCTTGCGGCATCAGGCTTTGGAGCAATACCGCGTCCCCCTCGATAGCCTCGAGCGTGCCCCAGATTTTCACGCGCCGACGATGCACGTAATCCATCACGAAAAGATGCGCTTTGGGATTGTCGGCGAGATTGCCGAGCGTGATGTATTGCCGGTTGCCGCGATAGTCGGCAAAGCCCAGCGTGTGCGCATCGAGCGTGCGGATGAAGCCGGCGGGCCCGCCGCGATGCTGGATGTAGGGCTGGCCGTCGGCATTGACCGTCGCAAGATAGGCGGTGCGCTGCTCGGCGAGGAAGGCAGCGAGGTCGGCCGTGACTTCCGTCTGCCAGCCGCCCGCCTCCTCCATGCGCCGATAGGCCGCGCGCGATCCCTTCTGCTGCTGGATTGACTTTACGGAACGCGTAAAGGCGATGTCGCTTGAGATCATGGCGCGGCCCTCGGACGGAACGGTTAAGCGGCGATGCTGGGCTTGACGGCCGGGAAATCGACCGGCGTTGCCGCAACTTCGTTGACGTAGTTGGTGAGCGTATTGAGCGCGACATGCGCCACGATCTCGAGGATCGCGGCATCGTCGAAGCCTGCGCCACGCACCGCCGCCAAATCGCCTTCGCCCACATGGCCGCGCGCTTCGACGATCTTCTTGGCGAACACGAGGGCCGCGTCGGTCTTGGCGTCCGAAGCATGGCCGGCGCGTGCTTTGGCAATGTCGTCTGCGCCGATCTTGGCCATGTTGGCGGCAATGTAGCTGTGCGCGGCCAGGCAGTAGCCGCAGCCATTCGCTTCGGCGACCGTCAGCGCGATCGCCTCGCGGGTTTTGAGGTCGAGCGTGCCGGCACCGAGCGCGCCAGAAAAGCCGAGATAGCCGTCCAAAGCGGCCGGGGCATTGGCAAGAACGCGAAACAGGTTGGGCACCGAGCCAAATTTGCCGTTCACGGCCTTGAGGCTGGCTTGGGCAGCTGCAGGCGAGGCTTCGATTGAGGCGGTTGGCGCAATACGCGACATGGGGTCTTCTCCGATGGGTTTGCAGCAGGTCCGATACCCGCCGACACCCAGACAATGCGCTCTTGCTGTCTATGTGATAATATAGTCATTGTGACGCAGTTAATTGCAAATAGTGCAATAATATGGATCGCTTCGAAGATCTCTCCGCTTTTGTCGCGGTGGCCGAACTCAAAAGCTTTGCGGCCGCCGCACGCCGGCTCGGCGTATCGGCATCGGCCGCAACGCGCGCAGTGGCCGCACTCGAAACGCGCCTCGGCGTGCGGCTGCTGCAACGCACGACGCGCTCGGTCACGCCGACGGACGCGGGCGAACGCTATCTGGCGCGCGCGCGCAGCGTGCTTGCCGACCTTGCCGAGGCCGACGACATGGCGCGCGCCGAGCGCGACGAACCTTCGGGCCGCCTGTCCGCGACGGCGCCGGCGATGTTCGGCCGGCTGCATGTGGGCCCGTTGATGTGCAGCTTTCTCGAACGCCATCGCAACGCGACCGGCGAATTGCACTTGTCGGACCGCATGGTAAATCTCGTCGAAGACGGCATCGACCTAGCCGTGCGCATCGGCACGCTCGCGGATTCGAGTTTCGTAGTCCGCAAGCTCGGCAGCACGCGGCGCGTCGTCGTTGCGGCACCCGCCTATCTTGCGGGACACGGTACGCCGCAAACGCCTGCCGACCTCGCCCAGCATCGCCTTGTGCGTTTCTCCGCACTCGGCGGCGCCAATGAATGGCGCTTTTCCGAGGGCGGGCGCGAGAAGCGGCTGGCGATCGTGCCGCGCTACACGACCAACAGTGCCGATGCCGCCCTCTGGCATGCCGAGCGCGGCGGCGGGTTGACGATGGTGCTTGCCTATCAGGCGGCTGAGGCCGTGCGGGCGGGGCGCCTGCGCATCGTGCTCGCAGACTGCGAACCGCCACCGCTGCCGATCCAAATCGTCTATCCTGCGAGCCCGTACGTGCCCTCGAAAGTGCGCGCCTTCATCGATCTCGCGCGCGAAACCGTCGATTGGAACTTCGTCGATTTTTGATCAGGAATCGGCGAGTGCTTGCAGGCAGTCGGCCAGCACGCGTGCACCGGCTGCAAGATCGCCAGGGCTTGCAGCTTCCGCCTCGTTGTGGCTGATGCCGCGCGCGCAAGGCACGAAGATCATGCCGGCCGGCCCCAGCGGCGCCACATGCATCGCGTCGTGCCCTGCACCGGACGGCATGTCCATATGCGGCAAGCCCAGTTGGACCGTCGCATCGCGCACGAGATCGACGATCTTGGCGTCGAAAACCGTCGGCTCGACATGCACGACCTTCTCGACCTTGGCCGTGCAAGGGCCAACGCTCGCCTGCACGACCTTGTCGATCGCGTCGCCGAGCCTGGTCAGAACCGCACTCTCGGGATGGCGGAAATCGATCGTGAAATGCACCTGGCCCGGCACCGTATTGGGCGAACCGGGCCGGCATTCGAAACGGCCGACCGTGAAGCGCACGATGTCGGCCGGATCGTGCATGTGCCGCTCCAGCGCCTGGATTGCGGCGACCGCACTTTTGAGCGCGTCTTTGCGCACGCGCAGCGGCGTGGTGCCCGCATGCGCTTCCTCGCCGAAAATGTCGATCGTGTAGCGTTGCGAGCCTTGGATGCCGGTCACAACGCCGATCGTCTTTGATTCTGCCTCCAGGCGCGGACCTTGCTCGATATGCGTCTCGATATAGGCATGGAAGCGTCGGTCGAATTCGCCGACTGTGCGGCACGGAGCCGTAGCAAGCGTCTGGGCCAACGCATCGGCGAGTTTCACGCCGGCGCGATCTTCGACCGCCAGCATGCGCTCAAGATCGTAGTGACCGGCCCAAACGGCGGAGCCCATCGCACCAGGCTGGAAGCGGCTGCCCTCCTCGTTCATCCAGGCGACGACGCCGACGGGTCGCTTGGTGCGAATACCGGCATCGTCGAGCGCTTCGAGCGCTTCGAAACCTGCCAGCACGCCGTACATGCCATCGTACTTGCCGCCCGTAGGCTGGCTGTCCATGTGCGAGCCGGTCAGCACCGGAGCGGCGTCGTTTTCGGTGCCGGCACGGCGCACATGCAGATTGCCGATCGGATCGCTGAACACGTCGTAACCGCGCGCTTGCGCCCATTGCCCCAGAAGCAGACGGGCGGCCGCATCCTCCGGCGAAAGGGCCTGGCGATTGACCCCGCCTTTGGGCAAGCCGCCGAGACGGGCCATGTCGACATGGCGCTGCCACAGGCGGGTTTCGTCGATTTTGTCAGACGCGCGCATTGCTGCTCCGTTCCAGATGCCGAACCTCTTCCATGCCCTGACGCGCCTGCGGATGCAAGCGTGCGCGCATTGCTACGCCGCCGCGCGCGGGCGCGGCTTGAGTCCGCCTTTTTGGCAGATGAAATCGGCGATTTCGGCGACGGCCTTGCCGGCCTTGATCTGCGCGAAAATGAACGGGCGGTCGCCGCGCATTTTGCGCGCATCGCGGTCCATCACCTCAAGCGACGCGCCCACATAAGGCGCCAGATCGATCTTGTTGATGATCAGCAGATCCGAGCGCGTGATGCCGGGCCCGCCTTTGCGCGGGATCTTGTCGCCGGCCGACACGTCGATCACGTAGAGCGTAATGTCGGCAAGCTCCGGCGAGAATGTGGCCGCCAGATTGTCGCCGCCGCTTTCGACGAACAGCAATTCGAGCCCGGGGAATTTGGCGGTCATCTCGGCGCAAGCGGCCAGATTCATCGAGGCGTCCTCGCGAATAGCCGTGTGGGGGCAGCCGCCGGTTTCCACGCCCATGATGCGCGACGGATCGAGCGCGCCCGAGCGCGTGAGGAACTGCGCGTCTTCTTTGGTGTAGATGTCGTTGGTGATGGCGGCTACGTCGAGCACGTCGCGCAAGTGCTTGCACAGCGCATCGACCAATGCCGTCTTGCCCGAGCCGACCGGCCCGCCGATACCGACGCGAAGGGGTCCTGTCATGATCTGAACAACCTCGAATATTGGGTTTCATGGCGAAAGGAGAGCGCGTCGAGCGCAGGAGCCGCTGTTCCTGCGTCCTCGAGCATGCGCGTTTGGGCGGCTGCGGCGGCCTTGGCAACCGCGGGCTCGACGGCCGCGAGAACGCGCTGGCCGTCGGTTTGGCCAAGCGGGATGGCGCGAACCGCCGCCGACACGAGATTGGCCGCGAATGCGTGCAGATAGGCTGCCAACGCAGACGTCGCATCGATTTTGGCGATTGCCGCGGCGCACGCGACAGCGACCGGATAGGCGGGGCGGATTTCGGCCGCAGCAAGCCGTTCGCGCCAGACCGTGATCTCGACGGGCCAGGCATCGCCGATCGCGCGCATGAAGCTTTCGCCCTGCTGGATCGACTCAAGCGCCAATTCGCCGGTCCCGCGCATTGCGGCCGCCCATTCGGCGACTTCGAGAAAGGACGCATCATCTCCGTCCGCCACAGCCCGATGCGCGCACACGAAAAAAACGCCATCGGCGCGCGGACTGCCCTGCTCGAGCAGGTCTTCGATCCACGCTTGAAGCGAGATGCGGTCGGCAACGAGCCCTTCGTCGATCGCCGCTTCGAGCGCGTGGCTATAGGCGAAGGCACCGACCGGAAAAGACGGCGACAGCCACGCCAGCAGCTTCAGCAAGCCGTCAGCTGCCATGGGCGTGGCTCGCGTAAGCGCCGGGCTCGGGATCGAACGGGGCTTCGTGCGCGCGCACCGTCGCACCGAGCCCTGTGGCCATCTCGGCGATCACATGGTCGGCGGCAAGCCGTAGCGTGCCGCCGGCTAGGATCTGTACGGCCAAATGCCGGTTGCCGACATGCCAAGCAAGCCGCGCCAAGTGGCTCGCGTCCGCGCATGCGATGTCGATGACGGATTCGGGGGCAGCACGCACTTCGACATAGCGTCCGTCGTCGAGGGCAAGCCCATCGCCCTGTTTGAGATGCGTCGCGTGAACGAGATCGAGCAGGAATTCGAATCCCTCGTCGGCGCGCATCGTCAGGCGGCGGCGATGGCGCGCGTCGGAGGCGAGCGTGACATGGCCCGCCTTGCGCGCCGTATCCCAAGTCCCCGCCGGTTCGACCGCCAAAGCGCGCATCAGAACAAGAAGTAGCGCTGGGCCAGCGGCAGCGAGGTCGCGGGCTCGCACGTGATGCGCTTGCCGTCAGCGCGCACCTCGTAGGTCTCGGGATCGACCTCGACCTCGGGCGTGGCGTCGTTGTGGCGCATGTTCTTCTTGCCGATCTTGCGCGTGTTGGAAACCGGCAGAACATGGCGGCCGAGACCGAGCTTGCGGCCGATATCGTCGTCGTGCGCGAGTTTCGAAACGAAGGTTAGGTTCGACGACGCCAGCGCCTTGCCGAACGAGGCGAACATCGGCCGGTAATGCACGGGCTGCGGCGTCGGGATCGAGGCGTTGGGATCGCCCATGGGGGCAGCCGCGATCGAACCGCATTTGAGGATCATTTCGGGTTTGGCACCGAAGAACGCGGGTTGCCAGATCACGAGATCGGCGTATTTGCCCTTCTCGACCGAACCCACATAGCGCGAAATACCCTGCGCGATGGCCGGATA
>Ga0315907_10001748_pt1 | contig 28950 bp, 23 predicted proteins | sample LakEriMetagenome_3_FD_203525 | JGI IMG/M metagenome (GOLD analysis project Ga0315907, IMG submission 203525) | Freshwater fungal communities from buoy surface, Lake Erie, Ohio, United States - Buoy 12 MA123 | ecosystem: Environmental > Aquatic > Freshwater > Lake > Lake biofilm | place: USA...
CACAGAACACACCGAACACACGGAAAGGAACCCTCCGGCCGTTATGTCATGCTTCCGTGTATTCGGAGTGTTCCGTGGTTCCTTGGTTTTCGGTGGTAAGAGCGAAAGCCTATCCCACTTGCACAGCAGAGTTACTTGCTGGTTACCGGGGATGATTTTACCAAGGCGGCAGGCGTGGCGAAGGTAATGGTGGAGGGGGCAGACAATAGGTAGTTGGGAGAGGGTGAAATGCAACGTACCATATCATTTTCGCTGTCTCGACCGCTTCTGTGTTATCGACGAGATTTGGGTCCGTTCCGTGATTCCTTGGGAATTCTTATTGATCTGGGTTGTCGATCAACGACTTGAGTCGATCGCCAAGCGGTTTTGGGAATTTTGCAACCCAACTTTCGTCCAAAAGTCCAACCTCGATCATGTCTAGAAGGTGAACACGGTCTTTGAGTCGAAACGAATTCAATTTCATTCGAACGAGCCGCTCCAATGGCAAGATTCGAATGCCATCCCCGTATTCGATTGGTTCGACATCGGGGTTCGGCTCAAAGTCATCCTGCTTGACCATACAATTCGCTAGGAAGATGTAAATTGCATAGCGTACCGAATCGTCTTTTCCTTCGAGAAACATGTCCAAACCAGCCGCTTTGCGGTAGTGGTATCCATTTGCCGCCATGACCTGTTTGACTTGTTCAAGATCCTCAGGGCGAATCAAGATATCGACATCGTTCGTGGCACGTACGGCTCCAGGATCGACCTGAGCCACCCAAACTCGCACTGCATTGCCTCCGACGATCGCAAAAGGAATCGAGGTAGACTCCAGAATAGATACGGCTTTTCTAAGACGCAACTCAACTCGATCCATCGACTCCCCGATTCTTTGCCAGAGTTGATCTCCGACCACCGTCAATGCTGGATTCATTTGTTCCCTCTTCGCAAGTTGCTCTAAGTATACCACAAAACGCGGAAGCCTTAGAAATGGCCCCTTCTTTACGCTGCACAAGAATCTCTTTCGCTGGCCACTGTTTTGGCCCGGCGTAAGCAGCGGCGAGTTTGCGTTTCGACGGGTTCCTAGGAGGTAGGCGAGCAGCCGATCGACTGGTAGAATCCTCAAACGCGAGCATTGGATCGTTCGCACTGGGCGATACGATCGGCCCAATTCTTGACGGTTTTCGGGGACGCGAAGCGGGACATAGCCGCAAGGTGATTTATGCTCTCGGGATTCTTTCTGTATAGGACACTAAGGTCCAGTCTGGCACTCGCGACGATCCTATCGCTAAGCTTCTCGTGCCTCGCGCAGCAACCGAACTTCTTGTTTCTCTTCGCCGACGACTGGGGCCGATACGCGAGCGCTTATGCGAAGCTCGAGCCCAACGAGCCGCTCCAAGGACTCGTACGAACTCCCAACATCGATCGTATCGCCCAACGCGGAGTCCTGTTTCGCAAGGCCTTTGTCTCGGCCCCAAGCTGCACGCCATGCCGAAGTGCCTTGCTCTCGGGCCAGCACTTCTGGAGGACCAAAGAAGCTTCCATTCTCCAGGGTGCCAAATGGGAGCCGAGCCTCCCTGCCTTTCCTCTTTTGCTCCACGAAGCGGGCTACCACATCGGGGAGAGCTTCAAAGTATGGAGCCCTGGCTCACCGGTCGATGCACCTTATGGGGCCGGAAAATTCGCTTACGAAAAATCTGGCCGACGCTGGAACGATTTCTCTGAGAACGCCACCGAAATGCTCCGCCAAGGAACCCCTTTCGAGGAGGCCAAACAAACACTCCTAGACGAAATGGCATCGAACTTCGATCAGTTCCTCGGGGACCGTCCCGAAGGCAAACCCTTCTGCTATTGGTTCGGACCGACCAATGTCCATCGCCAGTGGGTTCAAGGCTCCGGGAAACGGCTATGGGGATTCGATCCTGAGGAGTTCAAGGGCAAGCTTCCAGCCTTCCTGCCCGATGTACCCATCGTTCGAGAGGATCTTGCCGATTACTTCGGAGAGATCGCCGCCTACGATGCGGCCGTCGGCATGCTGCTTGCCCGGCTCGAATCGAGCGGGCTTGCCGATTCGACGATGGTCATCGTCAGCGGCGATCATGGACCTCCGGGGTTCCCCCATGGCAAATGCAATCTGTACGACTTTGGAACGTCGGTGACACTGGCCATTTGTGGACCGCAGATTCCTGCCGATCGGACGATCGACGATTTGGTCAGTTTGACCGATATCGCGCCGACGATTCTCGAATCGGCTGGCCTGCCGATCCCCGAGAGCATGACGGGAACAAGCCTCTTGCCGATGCTTCGCAGCGAGCGGAGCGGCAAGCTCGATCCGAATCGAACCGCCATCTTTGTCGGTCGAGAGCGGCATGTCGAGTCAGCTCGCGCTGACTTTAGCCCCTACCCTCAGCGCGCCATTCGCACCGATGAGCACCTCTTGATCATCAACTTTCGACCCGAGCGTTGGCCGCTCGGGGACCCTTATGGATTGGACGCCCCTGAGCCCCCCACTTACGAGCAGATTCAAAGAAACACCCGTGCGACGCATCCGGACGAAGACGCAGGTCCGACGAAAGCTTGGTTGGTCACCCATCGGAACGATCCGCTTTGGAATCCGTTTTATCAGAGGGCTTATGGCAAACGACCTCGGGTGGAACTCTACGACCTCAGGAGCGATCCGCAACAGATGACCAACGTTGCCCAGGATCCAAGGTATCAGAAAATTCGCATCGAACTCGAGGATCGGCTGATCAAGGAGTTGACCGCCACCGGGGATCCTCGGGTAGAGCTAGAGGGGCAATTTTACGAAACCCCACCGATGTCTGGTCCATTGGTCCAACAAGGGCCCCAGAGCAAGGTGAAGCAGCGATGAGCTCATCGAATCCAGATCCGATTCCACCAAAAATTTTAGACCCTCAAAGAGCCTTCGATATCACTTATCTGTTGCGGCTTTGGTTTGGGTTCAAGGAGCCGGTCAGTCGGATCGCCTATATCTCAAGCGGTTTTGTACTGATGTTGGTCAAATACCTCGTCGAAGCGGCTATCATCGCCTTATCGACGGGCCGATACTATCTTCCTTGGGATTTTCTCAATCCTCTGATGAGTGTGCGGCAAAAGTACTTTGCGCCGCCGGCTCCCGACTGGATGGCTTGGGCGGTGATTCTCTGGTCGTTGCCGTTCCTATGGATCGCCGTCTCGATGAGTGTTCGCCGCGCCGTCGATGCAGGTAGGAATGCATGGATAGGCCTTTGGGTCTTTGTGCCGCTGGTGAATTTCTTCATGATGATCTATCTATGCGGGATCGAGTCGCAGGCTCGCCCAGTGGGTGACTCGTCGATCGATCGTACTTACCGGGAACCGCTGATCGACCATGGGCTAACCTCGGCATTGAAGGGGCTTGCCGCAAGTACCATGATCTGCATCGCGATGGTTTCGCTCAGCGTGTATCTGATCCAGGACTATGGAGCGGCCCTGTTTATGGGTACCCCGATCATCATGGGAGCTGTAAGTGCTTACATCTACAATCGGCCGTACACGAGAACCATGTTCTCGAGCATCATGGTCGCCGAGCTATCGATCTTTCTAAGCGGCCTGATTCTCCTGCTGTTTGCCTTCGAGGGGCTCATCTGCTTGGTGATGCTTCTGCCGATTGCAGGTGTGATGGCAATTTTAGGCGCAACGATTGGTTCTATGATCGCATCGCTTCAGCCGCAGCACTCGTTGACACTGCTGATCCCGATCAGCTTGCTGCCGGTGATCGCTGGTGCCGAACATGCGGTCCGGGTTGTGCCCGAGTACGAGGTCCTGAGCACAGTGGAGATCGACGCTCCACCGGAGCGTGTTTGGCCTAATGTCATCGGATTCTCTGAATTGGAAGCCCCACCGAGTTGGTACTTCAAACTCGGGATCGCTTATCCTAAACGGGCGACGATCACAGGCACTGGGGTAGGAGCTATTCGGCATTGCGAATTTTCAACCGGACCGTTTGTAGAGCCAATTACGGTTTGGGATCCGCCCAGACGTCTAGCCTTTGATGTCCAATCGCAACCGCCACCGATGCACGAATTGAGCCCTTATAGGTACGTCCATCCCCCACACTTAGACGGTTACTTGATGTGCAAGCGTGGAGAGTTTCGGCTGATCGATCTTGGGGAAGGCCGTACAAGACTCGAGGGGAGAACCTGGTATGCCTACAACATTTTCCCGCAGAGCTATTGGACGTTGTGGACCGACATGCTGATCCATCGAATCCACCTGCGGGTATTGTCCCATGTGAAAAAGCTTTCTGAGCAGCGCTAGACTATCGAGTCGCACGGGCCCCAGCTTGTCTACTTCTTCGGATCCAAGTTTGCGTCGAGTTGCTCTTGGGTGACCTGCGACGCGACCCCCTTCTCGGGAATCTCTGCCTTGGCCAACCACAAGCAGGCGTTGAGGATCAGCTTGCGAAACGAATCATTTCCCCAGTTGTTATGGAAATGACCACCGGTGAAGCCAAACCCGCGACCTGAGTCCGGGCGTTCGACGGTCCAGAGCATCGCTTCGGCCCGGCCTAGGTTGGCTTGGATATGCGGATAAGGCCCCGGGGGGTAAACATAAGGACCGTTTCGGACCGCATCGGAAGGGGCAGCGACCAAGATCGGCACAAACTTGCCACTGCTCGAATCGGCCGGCGAAGCCCCTGGAAGATCGTTGACGAAACGCATGTTGAAATACCATTCGTCCTTGACCGAGAAAGGCTCGACGCCACGGGTGATGGGATGTTCGGGCAACTGCGAGAATTCCGGCGACCACATCGGATTGCAGGAGAACATATGCTCGTAATGCCCACCGATCCACTTCTTGAACTCCTTGCCGGCTTGGTCTGAAACGATCTCGACGGCATAGTGCATGCATCCGATCCCTACCCCTTTACCCGCAAGCTCATCGATCTTTTTAAGGCGTCGTCCCGACTCTTGAACCGCTTCGTGCCCTCCACCCCCATCCATGTAAAAGACGATCGCATCGGCTCGATCCAGCACCGATTCGTCCTTGGGCCAGCCATTGAGCGAAATGTCGACGCGGATCGGTAAGCCGCTTTCTTGGAGGCATCGCGCAAGGAGCTGAACCCCCGCGTTGAACTCGTGCATGCGAGGTGGGTGCGAAGGTCGGCCTGCAATCAACACGATGCGTTTGACTGCCGAATCCTCAGGGGATTGGGCGTAGAGCGGATGGGTTCCAAAGAGCCCGATGCTTGTGTGCGTCAGCAATCCGAAAATCAACATCCAGCAAGCTTTAGGAAAGCCCATCGCTTTGTGCTCCAGGGTAAAAGTGATTTCAAAAGTGGGATTTAGTTTAGGGGGCTTAGTTTAGCTAGCATAAGCCCAATTCTCAGGAAAATTTTCCTGGCGGGGAAAACCCGTGACCAGAGGTGTCACGCTCGGAGTGCAAAATGGATTCCGTTGAGTCTGTGAATGAACCACAAGCCAAACCGGGAGGGAAACCATGCTTGCACTGAGTCGATTGGTAGGGGAGCGGATTTTTATTGGCGACGACATTGTCATCGAGGTCCGAAAGATCACGGGCACTCGAGTGGTCATTGCCGTCGGAGCGCCGGACGATGTGGTGATCGACCGGGAGGAGGTTTTCGAGCGCAAGAGCGACGAGGATTCCAGGTGCGATCGAACCGTCAAGGACCGTTGGGACAGCAAGGAGCGGCAGGACATCCGGGAGTCGGAGGTGCTCTATGCGAATCGTTGAATCCGAGTAACCGAACGGCTCGACCAAATAGATCGACCAAATAGATCGATCCTGCGGAGTGAATTTCGTTGCGTTGTTTTCGCTGAGTTATTTTGCAGGTACCGAGTCGCGAATCTTTTCCAGAAGCTTCTTCGTAGCCTTGATCCCATCGTCAGGGCTCAATCGGGAACCTTCGTACTCGATTCCGACCCAGCCGCGGTAGCCTGCGTCCAAGACGATTTTCATCATCTTTGCAAAATCGATCTTCGACTCGTTGCCCTGCTCATCGAAATCGTAGCTCTTGGCCGAGACGGCTTTGGCAAGCGGCATCAGGTCCGTGACACCTTGGTAGCGATCGTAGTCGTAGAAATTCCCAAAATCGGGGAGGGTTCCGCAGTTCTCCATGCCCGTGGCGCGGATCGTCTCGGAGAGCCACTTGCCATTGGAGCTCAACCCGCCGTGGTTCTCAACGATCACGTTGATCCCCAGCGGTTTGGCATATTCGCTCAAACGGCGTAGACCGTCAGCAGCTAACTTGGACCCTTCCTCGTAAGGCTTATCGGTCTCTGCATTGACCCGGATCGAATGGCAACCGAGATACTTCGCCGCATCGACCCACTTGTAGTGATTCTCGACGGCTGTTGTCCGTTTGGCAGCGTCGCTGTTGCCCAAGCCCCCCTCGCCATCGATCATGATCAGGACGTTGGTGACCCCAAGATCGCTCGTCCGTTTCTTCATCTCCTCAAGATACTTTGCGTCCTTGGCTTTGTCCTTGAAAAATTGATTGACATATTCGACGCCATCGATGCCAAATCGCTCCTTGGCAACTTTCGCAAAATCTAAATTGTCGATCTCTTTTGCAAACAGCGGCTTGTGCAACGACCATTGAGCAAGCGAAATCTTGTAAGCCTTACTCGGCGCGGTGTCTTGACCCAAGCTCCATCGTGAGCTGGCCGAGAGAGCTACAGCCGCTGCGGAACTAGCGAGGAAATGTCGTCGATTGGTGGATTGCATAAGGACCAGAGGTTATAAAAAGGCCAAAGGGTGGGAAAGGCGGCTCGGGTGGGAAAGCCCGTCGAAGCGTTCCTGATTTTATTTTGGGCCGGTATCCCGGGCAAGCAACACAGCAGCAGGAAAGTCAAAAACAATCCATCCTATGTCCAAACGACCCTCCCAGAGATCCTCATTGGAATACTCCTCAGGCGAACCGGAACTGATCCTCCTGGAAATCGATTGGGACAGCGAATCGAAAATCCCCCAGGAAATCGAAGAGCTCTTGGCCAAGGCCGATCAAAGGCTACAAGCCTATTGGGACTCCTGGCACCGCCGGCCGATCGAGCAGTATGTCGCTTGCGACTTTCGCGATGTTTATCGCGCCATGCATGCTGTGAAATCCCAGGAACTTCCGATCGGGAACCTCTTTTGCGAATGGGGGTGCGGATTTGGGATCGTCACGGCGATGGCTGGAAAACTCGGCTGGGATGCCGTCGGGATCGAGGCCGAGGAGTTTCTCGTTGAACAAGCCCGCCAGTTCCTCCGTTCCGAGAACATCCCTGCCGAAATCTGGCATGGAAATTTCCTGCCAAGCCACGCCGAGCGATTGGCCAAGCGTCAAGCCAACCACGCCTCGTTGTTCCACCAAATCCCAAGCGTCTATGCATCCAAATCCTTGGCCGTCGACGACTTTGCCACCATCTTCGCCTACCCTTGGCCCGGCGAAGACTACTTCCTCAAGGATGTCTTTAGGCACTATGCGGCCGACCAAGCTATCTTGGTGATGTTTCTGGGGCCTTACGAAATCGAAATCTATCGCAAGCAACGCCATTGCGTTTAACAGACAGCCGAAGGAGAGCCGGAATCTTAGAGTTACCGAAATCCTAGAGTTAACGAGTCGAACTGCGGAGCACCTGTGCCAAAAGAGGCAGGAGTTGTTTCTTGCGACTGACAATGTTCGGCAACTCGTACAGACCGCGATCCAAACACGGATAGTTGATCTCGTCCCAGGCGTCGGATTCCTTGGACAACAACAGTAGCGACCCGTTGCTGACCACATCGGTCACGAGCAATGCGGAAAAGTGCAACCGCTGTTTGTTGGACAACTCTTCGAGCCCTTTTCGGAGCTCTTCTTTGCGATCCCAGAACAGATCGAATCCGGTCTCTTCGATCTGTGAGATGGAAAAACGAATTCCAAGCTCGGTAAACTCCTTGCAATCCTCTCGGACCACTTCGGCAGGCGAGCAGTTGCGAAGCGCCGAGCCGATCTCGAAGAATTCCTTAGCGTAGTGTTCAAGGTCCACTTTGCACAATTTCTCAAGCCATTCCAAGATATCGCGGTCGACTTGGGTCGTCGTCGGCGAACGCAGATAGAGCGTATCGGAGATGATCCCTGAGGCCATGCACAAGGCGATCCCGGCCGAGGGCTCGATCCCTGCGGCGCGGTATTGCCGCGCCACGAGCGTGCAGGTCGAACCGACCGGCTCATTGATAAAGCGGATCGGTTGGGTCGACTTGAGCGAGCCTCCGATGCGGTGGTGGTCGAGGACCTCGAGGATGTCGGCATCCTCGGCACCGTTGACCGCTTGGCTCAGCTCGTTGTGGTCGACCAGCACCAGCTTCGGTTTGGTCGGATTGACCAGATCCGATTTGCTGACGGCTCCAACCAATTGGCCTAAATCGTTGACCACTGGAAAGATCGCTTGATTGATCCGTTCGGTCTTCAATCGAGCTTCGTCGATCGGTTGCTTGGAGGACAGGGTGACAAAGTCCTCGTCGATTGCAGAATCGATAAATTGCGAGGACTTGATTCGCATGGCCGTCGTCGCGGTATCGTACGGACTGCGCAATACCGAGACCCCACGAGACTTTGAGAGTTCGACGAGCCCTTCGGATAAGGCATATCCACCGGTGATGATGATCGCGCGCACGCCGTGTTCGACTGCCGGGAGTTGGATCGTGGGTCGATCGCCGCAGACGACCATGAGTTTTTCGGCAGGGAAACGTTCCATCCGCTCGGTGAATCCCCCGGCGCTCATGGCGCCGACCATCACCATGAGTTCGTCGTGTTGTTCTGGGTCGATGGAATATTGGAAGGAGCCTCCGAGGATATCTCGCACTTTGCCCAAACTCGTGCGGACCGTTCGTGTCTTAAGCGGATCGGCATCGTCGCGAAAAATTAGATCCATCAGTTGCAGCAGCGATAGGATACCGACGACCTTACGATCCTCATCGACGACCGGAATGGCTCGCACATCCTGGTCCTTCATCCGTTGGTAGACTTCGTAGAAAACCTCCCCCCGCTTGGCCGTCACTGGCCCCTGGGCGCAGAGGCTCAGGACCTCGGGACGTACATCCATGACGATCCTTGGGGGGGCCACTCCAGCTCGTTTCAAAACGAATTCGGTGCGTTGGTTCGGAGTGCCGCAGCAAGCGGCGATCGCATCGGGACGATGGGTTTTTTGTAAAAAATCCGCATAAGCGATCGCCGAGCAGATCGCATCGGTATCCGGATTTCGATGTCCAAAAACCAGCGTGCTCATAAAATCTCTCTTCCAATTAATTCTGCAGAAAACCAGCGGTTTTTTCGACTTCGTCCCTCGAAAGGTTCCGCGAATCTTGCAACCTGGGCGAACCGAGCGGAAGTCTAACAGATCTTAACCAATCCTAGCAGGGAAAAATTGACGCATAGAAGGATATTGGATACCTAGATACCTACTTGCAAACTTGATCGTCCCAAGCGACCATGGAAACTCAGCCAGGGCGCGTCGTTTGTCCAGACGTGCCCCACTCCTTAACGATGGATTTAACATGCTTGATATTCAGCTTCCCGATGGAACCGTTGTCTCCCATCCGGACGATGCTACCCCGCTTTCGATCGCCAATTCGATCGGTTCGAGACTCGCAAAAGCCGTTGTTGCGGCCCAAGTCGCTGGAAAAGTCATCGACGCGACCGGCCCGCTGAAGCCTTTTGACAACGGCTCTCCGATCCCGTTGAGGCTCTTGACCGAGAAAGATCCCGAAGCGCTCGATGTGCTCCGGCACTCCAGCGCCCATATCATGGCCCGGGCCGTCATGCGGCTCTATCCGGAGGTCTCGCTGGCCTTTGGTCCGACCATCTCCAACGGCTTTTACTACGACTTCTTGATGCCGCATAAGCTGACCGAGGAGGACTTTGCCAAAATCGAACAGGAAATGGCAGCGATCATCGCCAAGTCCGAGCCGTTTGAGCAATTCTCGCTCAATCGCCAAGATGCCGTATCGCTTTGCAAAGACATGAACCAGGGGCTCAAGGTCGAGCATATCGAAACCGGCCTAGAGAGCCACCCAGAGTTGGGCTTCTATCGCCAGGGCGAATTCGTAGACCTGTGCCGTGGGCCGCATATTCCCGATGCCGGACGAGTCAAAGCCTTTAAAATCATGAGCGTCGCCGGTTCCCACTGGAAAGGGAACATGTCAGGACCCCAACTCCAACGCCTCTACGGAACCGCTTGGTTTGACAAGAAGGATCTCCAAAACCATCTCGATCAACTCGAAGAAGCCAAGCGTCGGGATCACCGTGTGCTCGGCAAAAAACTCGGGCTCTACCAAATCACCCCCGATGTCGGACAAGGCATGTGCTTGTGGATGCCCAAGGGAGCAAGGATTCGTGGTCTGCTCGAGGATTTCCTCCGCCGCGAAATGCTCAAGCGGGGCTACGAGCCCGTCTACAGCCCCCACCTCGGTCGCGTCGAGCTCTACGAAACCAGTGGCCATTTCCCTTACTACCGCGATAGCCAATTCCCACCCCTGTTCGTCCACGACGCGGGTGCCTTGGTCGACGCCTGGGCCCGACGCCTGAGCGAGGACGAAACCTTCGGCGCTCAGCAAGAGACCATGTTCTTGCAAGCTGCCGAAGTCCTAGGTTTCGACAGCGCCAGCTACAGCAAGGCCGAGGGCAAACAAGCCAAGCTCGATGCCCTGAACGATTGGCAACGAAACCACGAGCGATTCTTGGTCAAACCCATGAATTGCCCCCACCACGCTCAAATCTTCAAGGCCCAGCCCCGATCCTATCGCGATCTGCCGCTGCGACTCTTCGAATTCGGCACCGTTTATCGCTATGAACAAACAGGTGAACTCAACGGCATGCTGCGTGTACGCGGGCTAACCCAAGACGACGCGCACATCTTCTGCACCGCAGAACAAGTCGAACAGGAGTTTCGAAATACCATCGAGCTGACTCGCTTTGTCCTCGAGTCGGTAGGACTCCAGGACTACCGCGTGCAGCTATCGCTCCGAGATCCCAAAAGCGACAAATACGTCGGCAGCGAAGAGAACTGGCAAAAAGCAGAAGCCTCCCTTCGAAAGGTCCTCGAAGAATCCGGTTTGAACTTCACCACCGCCGAGGGCGAAGCGGCCTTCTACGGGCCCAAAGCCGACTTCATGGTCCGCGATTGCATCGGCCGACACTGGCAACTCGGTACTGTTCAGCTCGACTACAACCTCCCCGAACGCTTCGAACTCGAATACGCCGGCGGAGACAACAAGTCCCACCGACCTGTCATGATCCACCGAGCCCCCTTCGGCTCGATGGAACGCTTCGTCGGAATGCTTATCGAACACTTCGCAGGTGCCTTCCCTATGTGGCTCGCTCCGGAGCAAATCCGCATTTGCCCACTGAGCGAAAAAACCAACGATTATGCCGTCGAACTCGAAAAAGTATTCACCGAAGCCGGCTTCCGCGTCACTACCGATTTGCGCGGCGCGAAAGTCCAAGCCAAGATCCGTGACGCACAGCTCGATCTGATCCCCTACATGGCCGTCATCGGACCCAAAGAAGCCGAAACCCGCTCGATCGCCCTGCGAGATCGTATCGCCGGCGAACTGGGCACCAAACCGCTCGATGAAGTCATCGCCATCCTCACTGAGGAAGTCAACTCGCGACGCATCCGCCAAGTCGCTGACAAAAAGTTCGCAGAACCACCACCAGCCACCGAAGCATCGAGCCACGAGTACTAAGCCACCATGAGTCAGGATCCAAAGCCCCCAGCAAGAAGCGCCGAGAAAGTCCTCTCCGAAGAGTTCTTTATCGCCCGTTCCAAAATCCTCGATCTGGCGGCGACCCTCGATCGCCTCGAGCGAGCCGATGGATCCCTCGAGGCTCTGCATCAACTCAAACTTCTCGAACAAGGAATGGAAATCCTACTCGACGATCAATCTGACAAGGCCAAGCGAGTCCAACTGCTCATGAGCCGTCCCTACGATCCCGATTGGCGAAAAAATTACGGTTTACATTGATCCTCACTTAGACACCTGGTGGAGAGTGCAAATTCCTAGAAAAACAGTGGGACTTGCTTCGGGAAAGTCTCAGTAGACGTCCATATAATCCATACTCGGTCGCTATACCGTTCGATTTCCGTGCATGGTTTTCGCCATGCACTGGGTAACTAGAAAAGCATGTCCTACGCTGGCGGTTCTTTAAGCTCAATCTTCTTCTCGGGAGCAAATCCAATCGTGTCGGGCTTAACAGAAATCCCGTCCACCGAAATTCCTGCAGGAAGGGACTCAAAGGCATTGAGTACGCTTCGTCCGAACTCCCTCATATCTTCCTTGATTCGGAACAACCCCTGCTGTTCGTCCATTGCGTATACGCGGTAGAGGTCATAGCGCTCTGTGCTGTCCCGCATTTCATAAAGCTGTGCCACCGAGATGTGTAGCACTTGGTTGAAATCGCCAGTGGTGGACTTCACCTCGATCTTCACACCCGTAGCGTTAGTGGCGCCAATTCGGAAATCAAATGGCGAAATCGCATTCTCGGATGCAACCCACTGGTATTCGGCGATGTCACCGGAGGCAACTTGTTGCGTGAAGTAACAATCCATTAGTTCTTCGCCCATTCGGCCAATATCATCAGCCCTCTGACGTGCACGCTCTAATTCAGCTCTTGTAAGCTTCCTTCCGGTTGTGCGTGCTGCTAAGCGCTTTGTGCCCTCAATACCGCCGAGAGCCGCGTCCTCAATTGCTGCATCGAGTAAAAGCTCCCATACGGGATGGGATTCAGGTGTGCCAGATGCGACGGCTATAAAATGAAGTTCGGGTAGCTCGATTGATCGCATACTCCCTGTCCATGTATCAGAAATACCAGCATGTAGCCGCTGATCTTCGGGAAGAGTCGCACTAACAAAAACAGCCCGTGCGGCAGTTGGGAAAAGTTCGCCTTCAAAGTCAAATATCACATAGTCATTCGGGGCAAGGGAATTGAACCTCTCTGGGCTTTCATCGGGGTTCGTGATGGACTCGCCGTTCAATCGCCAGTTCTTGTAAGCCTCGCCCTTGATGATCTTGCGCTGAAGATTATACGCACGGGCTTGGCCAGGTCCGTACAAGTACAGATCGAGGGAAATGCGGCCTGCCCGCCCAACATCTGTATTGAGCAACAATGGGTAAAGGTCATCAATGAAAACATCGGCATTTAGATTGATGGACTTCTGGTTGCTCAGGCTGTTGTCGAACTGCCACTTAAACAAGGTCAGGTCGGACTGCGTTAGCCGCTTGATTGCAATCTTAGCCATTTGACTCACCGCGAAGGACTTTAATCATTTCCTCTGCGATGGCCTTCGCCATAAGAGGAGGAACCGCATTGCCAATTTGCCGAAACGCGGAGTTCATGGAACCACAGAAAAGGAAGCCATCTGGGAATGACTGCAATCTCGCTGCCTCTCGCACTGAGATAGTCCTCGCCTGATCGCTGTCATAGTGAATGTGCGAGTATGTGTCCTTCCCGATGTGAGCCATAAGCGTGCGGGCTGGGAGGTCTGGCTCCATCTTCCGCCATTTGTTAGGGAACTTCGTGGCGTCATAGGGAGGCACAATGGACTTTTTTATCTCTTCGTATTCTGCCGAACCCTTTTTGATCTTACGGCCCTCGCTTTCAAGCTGAGCGATCTTGTCCGCAAAAAGTCTATTCGCGTGATTGAATGCCTGCGGATATTGGTCGCCTGGCTTCATGACCCTGAATATCTGGTAGTCCCGTGGTAGGAACCTAATAACGTGCTCACGGATGCCCTCGTCGTTCTCAAAGCCCGTCCAAGTACGCATAAGCTTCGCATAGGAATTTAGTTTCGTGCCCTTCTGGTATGGCATCAGAATATCAAGCTTCTGTGCCATTTTCTTGTGAGTTCCAGCAAGGTGGTGGGTGATGGGTGGCAAATCTTCAATCGCTTGCTTAGACGTTATCGCCGACGGAAGTGATTCGTTTGCTTCAATGGGGGGGGAATAATGGTTGTCATCAAAATCGAACAACCCTCGCTTTACGTCGCCTCGTAATGCCTTAAGGGCAACGTCGCGAGACCCCTTGTATCCAATGGGTAACTCAACGTGATACTTTGGACGGGGAAACACAACCTCTGCTTCAAGCTCCTTGCGGTAAGCAACCAGAAACATCCTCTCACGCATTTGCGGAACTCCAAAAAACGCAGAATTGAGAAGGGTGTACTTTGCGACATAGCCAATACCTGAAAGCACTTCGCTGACCTCTTCAGCAATATTGTGTCCCCCATAGTTAATCATGTCGGGCACATTCTCGATTAACAGCGCAAGTGGCTGAAGCTCCTGTACGAAGTTTAGATAGCGCAGATACAAATTGCCGCGGGCATCATTCTTGAATGCCCTCGGGTGTTCATCCACTTCTCGAAGCTTTGCCCTTCCCACGCGCGCAAACGCTTGGCATGGCGGACCACCTATAATTACATCTATTGCGCTAGCTATGTTCTTGCCAAGTCCGAATCGCTCAACGATGTCGGTCGGCGTTGTTTCTGTAATGTCGATTGGCTTTCCATGGATACCGTTCTCATCACCGAAAAAATTCCTCGCGTGAGATCGCACTGCGATGGGGTCAAATTCAACAGAGGCAGCTATCTTGAAACCACAGCTATGAAATCCGAGCGATAACCCACCACAGCCCGAAAACAAGTCAAGTGTCCTTACAGGCCCTCCGGCTTGAATTTTCTTGAGTTTCGAGAGAATCGAACTCGTTTTTTTTCCCCTGGCTACGGTGCTCATGGTTTTGATTGGGCTTCCTGCTTTTCAGACCACTCGGAACGGAACAAGGGTGTATCGGCTGCGAGATACTCGCCCACAGCTTCGCGGATGATCCACGCAACTGTCACTTTTTTCTTTTCTGCCATTTTCTCCAAATCTCGGTAATCCACTGCGCTGATACTTACAGAGGTTCGGATGCTCTTTCGGCTTTTTGAGTTTTCGGTCATGACTCACTCCTTGTGTGCACCACTTTACACCACAGTGATGCTTTTTTCAACAGCAAGTTACCGGGTAGGCTTGTAATTCTGTCAAAAATGATGATCTGAAAGCGTTGAGTTTTGCGTTAAAATGGCACAATGATGCACCAAGAAATCGTGTTTGGGAACACGATAAATACCTGCCCAAAAAGGACTTACAACTGCGATGGATTATATTGATCCCCATATCCACATGGTCTCCCGCACCACCGACGACTACGAGACGCTGGCTCGTATGGGGTGCGTCGCCATGAGCGAACCGGCCTTCTGGGCCGGTTTCGACCGCGGTAGCGTCGAGAGCTTCCGCGATTACTTCCGACAACTCACCGAGTTCGAGCCCAAACGCGCCGCTCAGTTCGGCATCAAGCACTACACATGGCTGTGCATCAACGCTAAAGAAGCCGAAAACGTCTCGCTCTCACGCGAAGTCATCGCCATGATCCCCGAGTTCCTCGACGCCAGCAACGTCCTTGGTATCGGTGAAATCGGACTGAACAAAAATACGAAAAACGAATCGACCATCTTCCTCGAACACGTCGATCTGGCCGCTCGTTTCAACCAACAAATCCTTATCCATACCCCCCACCTGGAAGACAAATACCAAGGGACCAAAATGATCCTCGATATGCTCGTCAGCGACGCGCGCATCGAGCGATCGCGAGTCCTGGTCGATCACGTCGAAGAGCATACCATCCAAGAAGTCCTCGACCGAGGTTTCTGGGCAGGCATGACCCTCTACCCAATCACCAAATGCACCCCGGCTCGCGCTGCCGATATGATCGAACGCTTCGGTACCGAACGGCTCATGGCCAACTCTGCTGGCGACTGGGGACCAAGCAAACCTACCGCCATCCCTGACTTGATCATGGAACTCAAACGACGCGGTCACTCCCGCGAACTGATCCGCAAAGTCGTCTACGAAAACCCTTGCGAGTTCTTCTCACAAAGCAAAAACTTCAAGGCGCCGCTCGCACCGTCATGAACTTGATGCAAGCAGGCTTCTCAGCCGAAATCGAATGACCCGTCGGCTTGAGAAATCCTGTCCCCCGATCGATCGCGAACGAATGGACTGTGTTGCTGTCCTGATTCTCTGCCAATAGAAATTGACCCGCAGGGTCGATCCGGAAGTTGCGAGGGGTATTGCCCAACGTCGAAAAATTCTCAATGCGAACCGCGCCACCATCCTTTGGACTGATCGCAAACAACGCTATCGTGTTGTGGCCTCGGTTCGATCCATAGACAAATCGACCCGACGGATGCACCAACACCTCAGCCGTCGACCAACCCGCTTGCAACGTCTCCTCCGGTACACTTCCGACCGTCGCGATCTGAGTCAATGTCCCTGTCTCTGAATCCCAAGCGGCGCTCGTTAGGGTCATTCCCATCTCGTTGATGATGTAGACCAGCTTTCCCTCGGGATGGAATGCCAAGTGCCTAGGGCCCGCTCCCCCTGCAAGCTTGAAAAATGGATTCGGTCCAGGGACTAACTTCTTGCTGGCCCCATCGAGCCGATACACCAAGACTTGGTCCAAACCCAAATCAGCTACCAACACCCATCGGTTCGTCGGGTCGACCATCGCACAGTGCGCATGGGGCCCTTTCTGCCTAGCAGCATTCGGGCCACTACCTTGGTGCTCGACCACAGAGCTCTCGGGTTCAAGCGATCCGTCAGGCCGGATCGGAAATAAACACACCGAACCGCTGCCGTAGTTGGAGACCACCGCAAACTGTCCCGCCGAGTCGACGGTGACATGACAAGGTCCATTGCCACCGACACGTTCGACATTGACAGGTTTCAACTCCAAAGCCTTCTCGTCGGACCAATCACCCGCTTGGTAGGCCGCCCGGTCATATTGATAAGCTGCCAGCGAGGCGGCTCGCTCCCGATCGTTGATCGCCGTCTCGGTCACCACGTAGAGAATGTCCAGCGTCGGATGCATCGCAAAAAACGACGCCTTGGCCTGCTTGGCTACCAAACGGGGTTCGACCATCGATCCATCGGTATTCAAACGGCTAGCATAGATTCCAGGACCATAGCCGCCGATCCAAAAGACCTGGCTAGGTGATGGTTGGCCGGGTGCTTGTGCGGTAGCGGCTTGTTGGGCATGCAAGCTCCCGTAGCCTACGACGGTCGATAGGGATAAGAGTGCAACGCTGAAGGATCGGCGGTTCGTTTTGAACATAGAAAGGTCCGTAGGTTTTGCAAAAAGGGAATAGGGAAAACCTCAGCACGCTGCTCTAGAACGCTCTCTGGAACACGCTCTTCAACGCTCTGCCTTCGAGGCGGTCTTTACATCCGCTCGACGACGCCGATCCCCAAAAGCTCCAAGCCGCATTTGAGCGTCCTGGCGACAATCGAGGATAGCTTGAGCCGTGAATACCCTTCGGTTTGCGATTGGGAATTCAACACCGAGCACTGCTCATAAAAGCTGCTGTAAAGTTTCGCCAAATCGTATAAGTAGTCCGTGATCATATTGGGTGTGTAGTCCTGCATCGATTGCTGGAGCATCTCCTCGAAGCGGACCAAATGCAGCGCCAGGGCTAATTCGGATCCTTGAGTCAAATCCATGGGTGATAATTCCCACTGGGCTTGCTTCCAGCCCTTCTCCTCGGCTTTGCGCAAGATGCTGCGGATTCGAGCGTAGGAGTACTGGATGTAGGCCGATGTGTTCCCTTCGAGTCGAACCATCTTGTCCATATCAAAGATGTAGTCGCTAGTTCGATTGTGTGCTAGATCTGCATACTTGATCGCACCGAGTCCCACGGTCTCGGCGATTTCAAGCCGCTCCTGGTCGTCCATTTGGATCCCGGTACCTCCCAATCGGTCGGGATTGCATACGACCTCCATCGCCCTTGCGACGGCTTCGTCGAGCATCGATTCGAGCCCCACGGTGCTTCCCGATCGGGTCTTGAAAGGTTTGCCGTCGGTCCCCATGACCGTACCGAAACTGATGTGGCGAAAGTCGGTGCGGTCGAGTCCGATTTTATCGAGCACGGAAAAGAGTTTTCGGAAGTGTTCGCCTTGGCGATGATCGACAACATACAGAGAAATGTCTGGCGAAAATTCGCGTTCGCGAAACATCGCCGTCGCTAGGTCGGTCGTCGCGTAGAGGTAGGCTCCGTCCTGCTTTTGTACAATCATCGGTGCATCGGAGCCTTCGAGGAACACGCACACCGCTCCGTCGCTCTGTACCGCAAGCCCCTTGGCAAAAAGTTCCTCGACGACGGCGCTGAGCATATCATGGTAGAAGCTCTCGCCGTACCAATGATCAAACTGAACGTTCAACCTTCGATAGATGGTATCGATCTCTTCGCGGCAGTTGGGGAGGAACTCGTTCCAGAGCTTCAAATTGCCTTCTTCGCCTCGGTGCAATCGGGCCGTCTCGGCCAATACCTTATCGTAGATTTGCGGATGCGTAGTCGACTCGGACATGAGCAAGTTGTCCCTTTGCAAGTCTGCGATTCTGTTCGCATTGCTCTGCAGTTCGTCCTTCGCCGCTGCTACGGCACGCTCGGCTGCGGTGAGCTCCTTGGCGAGCTTCTTGTCGGCTGGTGCGGCAGCGAGCTTGACTTGGACTTGCTCAAGCCGACGGTGGGCAAATTCGATCGCCTGCTCGAGCTTTGATACTTGGACAAGGGCCTCTTGATATCCGCTGATGGCCTGAACCTTGCGGTACAAACGGCTCAATTCGGCTACCGGTTGCCTTTGATAAGCGGCCTGGTCGCAGAAGTGCTTGTAGCCGTAGATGATCATGCCGAACTGGGTACCCCAATCCCCAAGGTGATTGTCGGTGATGACGTTGTGCCCTAAGAATCGCAGCACCTTGGAGATCGCATCGCCGATGACCGTCGATCGGATGTGTCCGACATGCATGGGCTTGGCGACGTTGGGCGAGGAGTAGTCGATGATGATGGTCTTGGCCGGATCGACTTGGGTGACCCCAAGCCGAGGGTCGCTGTAGGCACTTTGGAGTTGCTCGGCGAGCCACTCAGGGGCCAAACGCAAATTGATGTAGCCAGCCCCCGCGACGCTGACCGACTGGCAGATGTCCGAGAGATCGAGTCGTTCCACGACACCCTGAGCGATTTCAAGGGGTGGCTTGCCCAATACCTTTTGCAAGGGCATGGCGATGTTGGCTTGATAGTCGGCCAAGCTCGGATCTCGAGACGGCACGATCCTTTCGAGGGACGCATCGACCAAGGCAGGGTCGCTTAGCAGTTCTTGCAATACCTTGCGGAATCGCTCGCGGATGGCGGTGAGGATTTGCATCGCTTCAAGAGATTTTCTATCTAGGAGGTTTTCTTTTTGTTTTGGCCGATGGGGATCGGCATCGGACCGGCAAACGCGTCGAAGATCACCAGCAGATTCAGAAGGCCTGCGACGGCCGTATAGAGCGAGCCGAGATCGAAACCAGCGGAGTCTTCGTTGTTCCACTTCGATAGCCAGTCGGGATCGCCCTCACCGGGATAGCCTTTCGGCGGCGGAGCCATGAACCCCCATAGGAACTGCTGATCGATCGGTCGTGGTCCGATCCGCGACTGTAGGATCATGGGAAAGGCGGGTATTCCGACAAAGGCTTGGGCGTAGGCGTGGATACGAAAATCCTGGCTGCTGTCTTTGGCGATTTCCTCTCGGCCTTTCTTCGAGAGCATCCGAAAGAGGTTGGTGACCTTGAAGGTGTTCGGATACGCGTACACGACGCGTCCTCGTCCGATGATAAAGCCGGCCAGGAAGAGCCCCAGAATGCATGTCGCAAACAAAATCGCCTTGGTCTTGCGCCCTTGGTAATAATGACCCGCTCCTGGCAGCAAGTACGCTAAAAAAGCCGCGACAGCGCGGTTCTTCATGTCGACTTCGACCCCGTCGAAGACCCTCTTGGTCGTGTTCTCGTTGCTGTCCATCCTCTAGGATGCCTCGTCGGTTAGTGTGTCTGTTAGGACGGTTTGCGAATCAAAGAGATTCCAGGGCCGTTTCGATGATCTTGCAAGCCATGTCGATGTGGTCATTGGTCGTCACCCCTGGAGGTGGCAGGAAACGCAATCGCGTCGGATTGCTCCCCGCAACAAAACCCATGAGTCCTAGTTCGTAAAGCTTGCCTAACATCTTGGTGGCTGTTTCGTAAGTTCCATCTCCGGGCGTAAAGGCGATCATCATCCCTTCTCCATAAGGGCCGCTGAGCTTGCCCGGATACTTCGATGCAAACGCCTCTAGCTTGGAGCGAAAATAACGATGCCGCTGCATGTTCCATCCATCGTCGCCAAAGCAATTGGAATTCTCGAGATGCTCCAATACCGCCAATCCGCAACGGATCGCTGCGGTCGCTGCGGTAAAGGTCTGCGAAAGCAACGGTCCCTTGGGCTTGAGCGTCTCGCCGTAAAGCGTCGCGCAGACTTGAGTGATCTTCCCAAGCGTCACGATGTCGGCAAAGCGATCGAGCCCAAAGTGCTGGAATGCAAAAGGTCGACTCAATCGCGAAAATGTTTGGACCTCGTCAAAAATGACCAAGATGTTGTGGTCATGGCAGATTTGGCATAACGTTTCAAAGTACTCCGGGGTGCCAGGATAGTAGCCCCCTTCGCCAGCGACCAGTTCGAGCCACAAGCATGCGTGTTGCTTGGGATATCTTTCGAGCAACTGACGAAGTGTGCGGATCGCTCCTTGGGTCGTCCCTTGCGGATCCGAAGGATGAAACATCGGCAAATAATCCACATCCAGAGCCTTCGGAACTCCCGTTCGATACGCAGGTCGATCGGTCAACGATGCCAGTGCGATCGAACGACCCGCAAAGCAATTGTCGATGCAGATCACTCGTGAGGCCGGCGCTCGATTGTGAAAAGCGATCTTGAGCGAATTCTCATTGGCCATCGCTCCGCTGGTGCTCAACAAGCAATGGTCGAGCTTGGCACCCTGCAACCGACTAAATGCAATCAGCTTCTCGCACATCCATAGCGACGCCGAATCGTGTTGCAAGTTTCCTTGCATGACCGTGTCTTCAAGCGCCGCATCGATCGAAGCGCTGAGCATCTGTGGGTTCGAATGCCCCATCCCATGAACGCCGATCCCGACGATGAAATCCAACTTGACGCTGCCATCGCCCAACTCGATCAACGGCCCATTGCCCATGCCGCTGGAAATGTAAGGAAAATAAGTCGCTCCGCCACGGGCCTTGGCCAGCCGTTCCAACTCGGATTTGTACGCTTCGGCCAAACCCGGATTCGGTGGACGCACCTCGGTAATCTTGCTCCGGTGCGACTCAAGCGCTTCGAGCAACAACGAGCGGGCCTTCTGAACCCGTGGGTCGCGGACCAAATCACCGTAGTGCAGGGGCTGGGGTTCGTGGCTCAACAAGGCACCTATGGAAGATGGAAATCAAAAGGGAAGAAAGGGGTCGATTGTAAGGGAATGGTCCAAATAACGGTAGATTCCACCCCCCAATACACAGTGGAATCACCGCGAAAGCTTCGACCGAATCTATCGAAAGCTTGCATTTCTGACGCTGGATTCGGACATGAGGCGAACTACACTTCAATTGACATTCGCTTGGTACACAAGCCCAGAGACTCCCTTCGACACACCAAAGACCCATGCTGAACCTTCTGCCCAGCCCTTCCAGGCCCCCAATAACGCGCCAACTTGACCGGAATCCCAACCCGGTTTCTTTTGCCCAAGCGGCCCCAGCTTTGGTGCGCCTGGCTCTGGTGTTACCGGCTCTGGTGATCCCGGTTCTGGCAGCACTCGTTTTCCTAGAAGCGATTTGCTCCAAGGGAATTGCCCAAGAGGCCCCGCAAGCCATCCGAGCGACAACCACCCCATGGGTACAAATACCGGCCGGCAGGTTCTTGATGGGCTCGCACGTTTCGGCCAAGCAAGTACTCGACGATTTCCGAGAATATCAAACGGACATCGATCAGATCATCGACGAACATCCCCAACACCCCGTCGAGATCACCAAGCCATTCTTGATGGCGAAAACCGAAGTGACCGTCGGCCAATTCCGTGCCTTTGTGGAAGCCACCGGCTACAAGACCCGCGCCGAGCTCGACGGCAAGGGTGGTTGGGGATTCGACCCGGTGACCAAGAGATGCGATCAACGTGACCCTCGCTTCTCCTGGCAACAGACCGGGTATCCGCAAACCGATTCCCATCCTGTGGTCAACGTGACCTGGGAGGATTGCCAAGCTTACTGCCGCTGGCTCTCGATTCAGGAAAATCGAATCGTTCGCTTACCCACCGAGGCCGAATGGGAATACTCCAATCGAGCAAACACCAACACTTACTACAACCTCGGAAATTCCCCCTTGGATGTCTTGGCCCAAGCCCGCACGCTCAAACCCAATCCTAAGACGATTAGTCAAGCGATCCAAAACCTCGTGATCGACCCGGACGCGCCTCCGTTTCCAGTCCCTGTCGGATCCTATCCCCCCAACGCGATGGGGCTCCACGACATGCACGGCAACGTTTGGGAATGGACCTCCGACTGGTATGACAAACTCTATTACAGTTACTCACCGGCAAAAGATCCTCAAGGGCCCAAACAGGGGAGCGTCAAGGTCCGCCGGGGGGGCGGCTGGAATTCCTTTCCTATGTGGGCCCGATCGAGCTTCCGCAACTGGAACGACATCGACACGCGATGCGCTAACCTAGGCTTCCGTGTCGTCGCAGAACTGAGCCCGTTGGAGATCAATCAGCACGAAAAAAGTCAATCGGTCAGCTTGCTATTCGTCGGCGATATCATGCTCGATAACGGACCGGGCAATGCGGTCAGCAACGGCAAAGACCCCTTTGAAAAATGCGCCAAACTCTTGCTCGATGCCGATGTAACGGTCGGTAACCTCGAATGTGTTCTAGGAAAGGGTGGAAAGCAAGTCAACAATACCTACATCTTCCGAGGAGCAAGCGACTCCCCAAAACACCTAAAGAAATACTTTCATGCATTGAGTATAGCGAACAATCATGCGATGGATTTTGGCCCCGATGGCCTAATCGGTTGCGTCGATGTGCTGACCAAAGCCGATATCGGTTTTTTCGGCGCAGGCCGGGATCTCCAAGCCGCTCGCAGCGGGCTGATGCTCGATGTCAAAGGGCGAAAAATCGTCCTGCTCGGATACAACGATTTTCGCAAAGAGGACTACCAAGCGACCGAAAATCGGGCGGGCATCATGCCACTGAATTCCGACTGGGTCATCGAGGATATCCGAACCGCCAAGCAGGCTTGGAATGCCGATATCGTCATTCCGTTTATCCACTGGGGCAACGAGATGAAACACGCGCCGACTCAAGAGCAACGCACACAAGCCAAGCGTTGGATCGACGCGGGAGCTACTGCCGTCATCGGCGGCCATCCGCACGTGACACAAACGATCGATTCGCATCGCGGAAGACCGATCGTTTATAGCCTTGGCAATTTCGTATTCGATTACTATCCGGTCGATCCTGCGATCTGGTATGGCTGGGCAATCCGCCTGACGATCCCGCCTGTTGGATCACCACTAGGCTCCCAAACGCCAGAGGATGTTTTGATCGACTGGGAAACCATCACCGTCGCCATGGACCCACAAGGCTTACCGTACCCCGTGGACCCCAACGAATAGACAGAATCTATTACTTAACGAGCCCACTTCTTTCTCAAGCGTTTCAGTCGACCAAGCAGAAAGACAGATGCAAGCGAGACCGTTGCCATCGAAGTCGGTTCCGGAACCGCTCGAAGATTATCGACCCCCAGGTAACTTGGGGCAGCACCATCCATCGCATTCCTAATTGCAAGCTCGATGGTATACGTTCCGGTGGTGGGGATCGCAAACTCGAAGTTAGTCCAGGACGTTCCCCCATAATCACCTACGGCGCTTACTCGACTCGAAAAAAGGACCGCATCCAATTCGACGATCCTGATGTACGCATCGTCGTCGTAGGGCATGTAATCCGTTGTTTTGAAGAAAGCCGATCCGGCCAATCGGTCACCTGCTTTCAAGTTGACGGCCTGGGAAAGTACGTTGTACGTGTTCGCTAAACTCGACCGCAAGAGCGCAAAAGAGGCGCCATCGGTCGGAGCATAACCCTCAAATTGGGGGACAACCCGGATCGGATCCCCTGCGAAATCCGTATTCCGTTGGACAGACCAGTTCGCAAGCCCGTTCTCAAAACCACCGTTCTGCACCACCGCAGCGTTCAGATACGTCGATGCTTGGAGAACAAAAAGAAATACGAAAACCTTTAGTTTAAAAACAGTCATCACTTCAAACCCTCTACTTTTTTCGTTACGTGAACCAACCAAAGAACACAATCGATAGACACAAACTGCACCTCTTCCCGATTCCTTACCATCGGTTACCGGCGATTGGTCAAGTTCCTGTTTACCGCTCGCCTACTACTCCGTAAAACCTCCAAGAATGCTTGGATGTTTTTTCTCGATCAGGTTGGTTTTTTGGCCATCCTGCGGTCTATACCAAGGAAAACATTGGTTTTTGGTCCTTCTGGCAACCTAGAAAAACCTGGATTGGACGTAGCGATTTGTTGCAGAGCGGTAAACGAGGGTGATAGAATCAAGGTCTAGCCAAGACCGATTCCACATCCAGATAGGCCCGAAGCCTGGGGAAAAAGTTTGTAGATGACCACTGATTTCGAAAGACTCCAATCTGTACTCAAGGATGCGCAAGCGGGCAATGTTCAGGCGCGTGAGGAGATCGGAGCCTGGATGGTGGAAACCGCCCAAATGCACGCCAATTGCTCACTCAGATTCAAAAAGGCCTCTCTGACCGGCTCGTCGTTGACTAGCCATGTGCTCCTAAAGCTTGTTCGCGGAAATACAATTGAAAACGCTCCGGACATCCCATACCTGATCGCAGCAATCACCCGAGCTTCGCGGGAATTGCTCATCGATCACTACAGGAGAGTCGAGAGCCGAAGGAGGCATACCCAAGTTGCCGCTCCATCTGGCCTGCCCTGGTTTGAACAGGTTCTTGAAGAACAAGGGGTCGATCCGAAGGATCTCGATGAGGCTCTGGCGTTGCTGCAGGAACTCGATCCCCGAAAAGCGTCTGTTATCAATCTTCGCTTTTTCTGCGAGATGTCGACCAACCAAGTCGCAGAAGCCTTGGGGATTTCTAAGTCTACGGTTGAATCTGATTTGCGGTTAGCTCGCGCTTGGCTATACGGTAAGTTGCGGGGAGGTGAGTGAATCCCAAACGATCGACGCATCCGAACCCTCTCATGGATCGGCTACTGACACTGCTTTGAACCATACTTCCACTACAAATCGCCAATCTCAAAGGTTCATCATTTATGCACCGTCCCTCCGACTACGGTCCAGATCAAGTACCGCTTGAGTCCAACGATCCTTTTCTCGACCACCTTAAAGCTCTTTGTCATGGCGAGCAATCCAAGAATCAGTCGATCGAATCGCTTGTAGCTGCGGCTGAACGGGTTGGTTTTCTAGAAACCAACCAAGATGCCAAATCGTTCGAAGCCCTGCCCATAGATGCCTCAGCCGATCGTTATACAGCCACGGATCTTAAGGTGCTAAAGGAGGTTGGGGAGTATCAGCTCGGAAAGCGGATCGGTAAAGGTGGCTCGAGCCAAGTGTTCGAAGCCCTACGTAAAGACTCAAAACGAAGATTCGCCGTCAAAGTATATACCCTTGTCGGAATTGACTCCGTTGATCGATTAGACGTTGAAAGAGAGGCCCTAATTCGATTGAAACACCCTAATGTCGTTGAATTGTCTGACTTCGGAAAGACAAAAGATGGAATCTACTACCTCGTGATGCCTCTGGTCGAAGGGGTTTGGATCGATCAATTTGTTCGAAAAAATACCATCGATACACGAGGGGTCGCGAGGCTTTTCGCGAATGTCGCAGATGGGCTACAGCACATCCATGATCGCGGAATTCTTCATCGCGATCTCAAACCTAGCAATATCCTTGTTACCCCAGAAGGTATCCCCGTTATCACGGATTTTGGTCTAGCGAAACGAATAAGATCGGCCAGCGACGATTCTCGTACTCTCACTTCGATTACTGCCACAGGCACAATTCTCGGAACGCTCGGCTACATCGCACCCGAGCAAATCGACAGCGATGATGACAATACCGATCAAACTATTGATATCTACGGCATAGGAGCTACTCTGTTCAGCGTCCTAACCGGCGAAAAACCGACAGAGGATAAAAACCTGCTCAAAGCCATAAGGGAATCTAAAACTCGAAGCACCGTGTTCCCGCCTGAACTCAAACATAAAATCCCACGCGATTTAAGGTCTATCTGCCTTAAATGCTTGGAGGTCTCTTCCGGCGATCGTTACCAATCCATGGATAGCTTAAAGAAGGATCTTCTCGCGTTTTCAATCGGAAGTCCTGTAAGCTTTTCGAAATCGTCTTTGCTCAATAGAGGCATTCGATGGATCCAGGAATATCCCCTTACTCTCGGCCTAGCGTCGGCATTGGTCCTGGCTTTAGCTATGTTGTTGGGGTCATTCTTGTTTTTTTAATAGCCAATTTTCAATACCCATTAATTTAAATGAGTAGAGAAAACTACAGCCGTTTGCTATGGCCTAATATCGAAATGGAATAGTATCGAACTACTCAACGGCAAGCTCATAGCAGACCGCTTCCTGCGCGTTGCGCAAGTACAAGCGGTTTGCGACCACGACCGGATGATTCCATGTTTTATCGGACAGCGCAGGAATCTTACCGAGCTCCTGGTGCTTCTCCGGCGTCGCACGCAGCAGAACCAAATCCCCTTTCTCGCTGACCACCAAAATCAACCCTGAATCGGCAAGCAAGAACGCTTGGCCCTTCTCGTATCGGCCCCCCTTCCACTTCCTTTTGCCATCCTCGAGCCCGATGCAGGCGAAGATCGCATTGTCAAAACCGTAGATGTTGCCCTCATGGACCAATAAGTCATTGAAGTCGGGCTTCATGTCCTTGGACGTCCAGAGCTCCTTTGCCTCTAGCCCATTTGTACCCGAAGTAAACTCGATCAACCGCGTCCCTGTACCCATACCCGCAGGGATCATGAGCTTGTTGCCATCGATCACCTGAGCCTGCAAGGCTCGGTAGCCCTGGTGCGCAAAGGCATAGTCGTAGACGCTCGTGCCCGTCGTAGGGTCCCATAAATGGGCTCCAAGATTCGATAGAAGACACAAGTAATCCCGATCCAAAATCTTGATCAACTGCACGGAACTATACGACATCTCGCCGGCTGGCGCACTCCAGGCCAACTGACCATCGTCGATTTTCAATGCGATGACTCCATTATCGGCCTTACCCCCAGCGTGAACGATGACCGTGCCACTGTGAACACATGGCGAACAAGAAAATCCCCACATAGGTGGCTCGGTCCGACCCGAAACTTCCTTCAAATCCACCTTCCAAACCAAACTGCCATCGACCGCATTGAGCCGCACCAAAACCCCCTCGGCTCCCAAAGCATAAATCGAACCATCCGAAAGCGTCGGCGTCCCGCGCGGACCGAGTCCCCCGAGCGATTCAAAGAACCGCGACGGCGTTTCAAAATCCCAAATCGGCTCGCCTGTCTTCGCATCGTAACAAGCCACCACCTCGTTCTCCTCACGTTGCTCCTGCGTAAAGAGCCGATCGGCTCCAACGGCAAACGAACTCCATCCAGGTCCGACCCGTTTGCGCCAGATCTCCTTCGGAGGTAAGGCGGTCCAGTCGTCGCTAAAGCGAAGCCCCGTTTGTCGCGAGTCTCCCTGAGGACCACGGAATCCCGGCCACGGCGCATGGCGCAGTTCCTCGAGTACCTCCTGAGCATCTCGGGAATCCTTCGTCGCTAGCTTTTCAGCCTGACGGATCTGAGTAAGCGCTTTTTGCTCCGAGGTCGGGTTCCAACGCCAATCGAAACCAAACGCGAAATTGCCCCAAACTCCATCCGTACGCAACAACGCCGAATAGCCTGCTGCCAATAACGCCAAACCGATAGCCAGCCAAGTTCGCTCAAGCGTGAGCTTCCGGCCAAAAAGAATACAGCCAATTCCAAAACCGGCGATCGCCATCGGAATGGTCATGACAATCAGCAACGCACCCCGCATCGACTCGTGACACACCGCCTGCTCCAGAGCGATCGCGCCGATCAAACCCACCAATCCAAGCAACCGCTCGAACCAACGAGCTCGACTGGCAACCAACCACCATAGAACGACCAACAACCCAATCAAGAAAGGACCGAAGGCACTGGCCATCCAAAGGTTCGAAGGCCCATTTGGAATGAGATCCGGAATGAACCGCACCAATAACATCAAAGGCAGAATCAGAATCGGAATCCAAGTCCGAAGAGGTCGCCACGCGTTAGAAATCTCCATCAAACTCAAACCTTTATGATAGGACCGATCCGTCAGCCACTAGAGCCAAGCAAAAGTATCTCCGTTGTTGACAGCCTGCGTATGATAGCGGCGCTCCTGAAGGAAACGAAGACTCTCGGCATACTCTTGGGGGCTTAAATGCAAATGCTCGTAATAAATGAATTGAGGCAGACTCGATAAGCTATCGATTTGCTTGATAATCTCAAAGTCAAAGCCCTCGGTATCCGTCGCAAGCAAATCCACTCTCGGAAAGAGATGGCGATTGACGATCCGAGCCAAGGGCTCACAAGCGACACGCTCTGCCTCAATCCAACGCTCGATATCCGGTATGCGATCGATGTGGCTGGCAATCACCTCGCGTCGCACCGATGCGAGTTGATTGGCCCAATGGGGTAAACCGACGGCCAAGTCGCTGACCTTGTACAGCGTTAAAAAGTTTTCGGACGATTCCGTAGCACTATCTGAAGAGACTGCAGGTCCAATCGCCGCATGCTCGATCCGAATGCTCGGCCGATCCGCATAGATCGATCGCAAGGTCCTAACACAAGGCCCCTGCGGTTCGATCAAAATCGATTCCCAAGCAAGACTCTCGACGAGGAACCGATGAAAAGGGTCCGATGTAATCCCATTGTGCGCGCCGACTTGCACAAAATAAAATGGCTCATGGTC
>Ga0315907_10001749_pt1 | contig 28940 bp, 30 predicted proteins | sample LakEriMetagenome_3_FD_203525 | JGI IMG/M metagenome (GOLD analysis project Ga0315907, IMG submission 203525) | Freshwater fungal communities from buoy surface, Lake Erie, Ohio, United States - Buoy 12 MA123 | ecosystem: Environmental > Aquatic > Freshwater > Lake > Lake biofilm | place: USA...
CCAGCTCCAAAAGCTGCCAGGAGAAGATTATCTCCGCGCTTGATTTTTCCACTGCGAATAGACTCATCTAAAGCAATTGGAACTGTGGCGGAGGATGTATTGGCATACTTATCAACGTTAATAATGACTTTCTCTTGTGGAAAACCAAATCTATTGCCGACGGCCTCTATGATTCTTAAATTTGCCTGATGAGGAACAAACCAATCAACATCTGCCATGGTTTTACCAGAATCATGAATAACTTTTTCACTTAAGGCGGCCATAGTTTTTACGGCCGACTTGAAGACTTCTTGTCCATTCATCGTCACCCAGTTTTCACCACGCTCTAAAACATCATGAGTGATTCTTTTGACGGCCCCACCAGCAAGAAGTTGGAGATGATCTTTTTTGGTTGAATCCGCTGTTAAAACAGTGGAATAAATTTGTGACTCTTCATTTTCTGAAGCCCTGCCTAATATCGCCACTCCACAACCGTCCCCAAAAAGAATGCAGGTATTTCGATCATCCCAGTTATTGAATGAGCTTGTCATTTCACTACCCACAACAAGGATATGTTTATAGAGTCCTGTTTTAATCATGGCATCGGCCATAGGGATCGCATACATCCAACCCGTACAGGCCGCATTCACATCAAGCGCCGGACAGGCATTAGTCATTCCAAGTTTATGCTGAAGCATGCAACCTGAATTCGGAAAAAACTGATCCGGAATAGTTGCTGAGAATAAGATCAGGTCAATATCATTGGCCGTTAAATTGGCCATCTCAAGGGCGCGCTCGGTAGCGACTTTGGCCATACCGCTTGGAGTTTCATCTTTGCTTGGGTCTGCAATTCTTCTCTCATGGATGCCGGTTCTCTCAACGATCCATTGATGATTAGTATCAACTCTTTTTGCAATGTCGTTATTGGTGAGAATTTTTTCAGGAAGATAGCTTCCAGTGCCGAGGATTTTGGTATTGAACTTCATGTATACCTCTTAGAAATAAAAAAGCCTTCTTACGAAGGCTTTTTTAGTTATCAAACTGTTTTAATGATTAGGCTTCAGCTGTTTGTTCAGCTTTAACTTTAATCTCTACAACTTGCTTACCTTTGTAGTGACCACAAGAAGGGCAAACATGGTGAGGAAGTACAGAGTCACCACAATTCGGGCAAGCCTGAGGGAATTTTCTGTAAAGTTTATGATGTTGACCAGCTCTTCTTAAACCCTTACGAGATACGCTGGTTCTTTTCTTAGGTACTGCCACAAATGCCTCCGATATGACTCAAAATTCTTTATCTATTCTTTGTTAACCTTAAAAATGAGGTTCTATTTCTAATACAGTTTTTGCCACTTGCCAAGCTCAAAAAATAATTAAGCTTTAGGTGGATTTCTCCAATCTACCCCAAGTAATTTGGCATCTGCGTCAAGCACTGGATATTGGTTATAATTGAGGTAAATCTGCTCGTGGATCATTTCTTGAAAATTAATTGTGCGCTTCGTGTAAAAGTAGATCTCATACGTATCGTTTTCCACCCATGTTTCATCTATCTCAGCAAACATTTCAGAATTGGCCATGGATTCATCAACAAAACAGACTTTAAAAGGGATGCTAAGTTCCACTTTCATAGGCTTTAGGGTGCGGACACACTCCGTCGCATACTCGGCCTCAATAGTGCCTCTGGCCAGCAGAAATTCACCCATTTCAATTTTGTTTTTCTTTTCAATATCCCCATAAACTTTAAGATGGGTTTCTTTAAGGTAGATTTCAGGCTTCTTGTCTGTGGCATGCTCATTCATTTCCGTGAGAATTTCTTTGAGCCAATCTGTTTCTTGATCAAGTTCAAATTCATAGGCGGCATTGGCCGGAAGTTTGATTAAATTAATTTGCGCAGAGACTTTATTTTCGTGTTTTTGCATAAACTGACCTTTCAATGTAGATTGATCACTTCATATTAAAGATTTCTCGATCTGAGAAGGTAAGACTCAATGGCCCTGTGCGAAAAGATTCTAATTTCTGGTTTTTCTGGTGCGGGGAAAAGCTCCCTCCTGACCGCCTTGAAAGCGGATGCCCCTGAAGATTGGGAGCTCTTTGATGATTTAGATAGGTTAGTCCTTAAAAATCACGGTAAAGGTCACGCTCATCTCGCCTCAGTTATTGAAACTCATGGTTGGGAAAAATTTCGCCTCTGGGAGAGGCAGGCCTTGGAAGGATGGCTCAAAGAGGATGGAAAAGGAGTTCTGGCCCTAGGGGGAGGAACACTTTCTCCACTGGTGTGGGAGCTTTTTGGGAAAAGTCGCAAAATTAAATTCTGCCATCTGAGTATTCCTTTTGAACTGGCCTGGGAAAGATTGAACTTGGATACAAATGCACCAAGACCTCTAGTTCAGCTGGGAAAAAATAAATTACAAGAAATTTTTGAAGAAAGGGTCAGGGTTTTTAATCAGATTGAATGGAAACTAGACGGGCAGCTCCCGCTTACAGAGAATTCAAAAATTTTTTGGGAAAAAATCTTAAAGCTCTCTGGAGAGCAATAAGTTATTTGATCTTTGAGAAATAGGATGAATCTCTTCTAAATGTGATTTAATTCGAATGATGTCATAATCAAAGGCAAGCTTGGGAGTAAATTGCTTTCTTGGTCCTTTTAACTTTTCATACTTAATAAAACCGATCGTTTCTAAAAAGTTACAATCCTTAAGCACATGGGGATACTCACGGCCTAAAACTTTCGCCAGCTGATTAATTGATTCTGGGGAAAATCTCGCAATGGCCATGAGGATTTGTAGTTTATTTGTCGTTATACATTTTTTAATCGTTTCTTCTGATTCAAAATAAATTGAATGAGAATCTTTTTTACTATGTTTACCCATTAAGATAGTCTCTCGGGCTTCAGTCATAAATTGTTTTCTATTAGAGATAATAAGATTTAGAATTTTAAGCTTCATCTAAAAGTTCCTTAATTTTTATTTCAAAAAAAAACCAGGCTTCTTGCCAGTTCGAAACGTGAATTGATTGGCGCACCTTCGACTTATCAGGGAGATTTGGATGTTCATGGAAACCAAAAGGAGCATGGTTATCAATTAGAATAATTGTTTCGAAGTTTTCCTCTCCCATTCTTTTTTCCCGCTTCACCATAAAAACACTCTTGATCCCATCTGGTGGATAGAAATCTCGTTCTTTTGTCTGCTCAATCTTGACTGATACGACACATGTTCGGCCGCTTTGATCTGTTTCAATCCATTTGAGATTTATTGGCAGCGTTGGTGCCATACCCTAATCCTTTTAGGGTATATACATGTTTAGTATATACCAAGTCTGTCTATATTGCGAATTCATTAAAATTCAGATCTTTAGATACAAGAATGGGCAAGATATTGATCCATCACATCACCTTTTTTGTTGTTTTATTTCAGGATTGAACTTAAGTAAGATTTAAAAAATGAAATTTCTTCTCATGATAACTTTTTATGGCCTCCTCTCCCTTTCCCACGCCCAAGAGGGCTATCCACCTGTCGTGGTTGAAATCGTCACTGGCCCTGAAAAAAACGCTGTTATTAAAAACTCATCATGTTTTCCTGTTACTGTTTCAGTTAATGCGAGAGATTATATGGTGGAGGCGAACACTGAAGTTCAGCTAGATTCAGCTTTTTGGGGCGCGTGGTTTTGGATTCCTGGCAAAATGGGAAGGATGAATGAACTTACATTTCCCTCTCCTTTGAGAGAAAAACACCAAGCGGATTTTGGTCCAGGGAGTGTGGAAACCCACACCAAAGATTACGAGTTCAGTTATGACTTTTCAGTTCCTGACGGCTCATCCGTTTATGCGCTTGAGGAGGGAATAGTCATTAGAGTTGTTCAGAAATATACTAAGTCCCATCAGGATAAAATGCGCATTCATGAAGTGAATAAAGTAGAAATTCTTCACTCTGATGGAACAGTTGCTGCCTATGCTCACCTTAAGGCCAATTCAACACCATTAAAAACGTGCGATAAAATCAACAAGGGCCAGCTTATTGGTCTAAGTGGAAATACAGGCTTTAGTTCAGGTCCTCACTTGCATGTTGATGTGACTAGACCTATTGGAATCGGAAAGTTTAAGACCATACCTATTCGTTTTACAGCTAGGAATGACTAGTTTCCGACCAACGCTGTATACTATTGTTCTGGGTCACTGTTTTTGCCTGCCAAAACTTTACATGCATTTGTGCCTCAGGATACCATTACTGAAAGTAATTTAGGTCGGGAGGACCGTATGCAAACCACTCTTCAAGGAACAGATTTATCAGTGGCGATTTTGATGGAGGACTTAGCTTCGGCTAAGGAGATTGCATCGGCCCTTCGACAAAATAATATTTTTGCGCAATTGTTTCAGAACTTAGATGAATTTTGGGTGGCCCTAAATATTCAAGCTCCTGACATGGTCATTATTGATGTCACCAAGATGAGTCAGGGGAGTGTTCAGTTTAAGCAACACCCTAAAGTCATTGATCAGAGTCTTTGTTACGTCTTTTACTCAAAAGAATCGACTAAAATGTTGCTTCAATCTACTTATGGTCTCAAGCCCTTTGGTTATATCCATAATGATGCTTCTTTAAATTTTCAAATCATGACTCTCGTTGAGCGCCGCCGAGAAGCTCTGAAGTATCAGGCAGAGAAAAAAGAATTAGAGTTAAGAATTAATAGAATTCAATCACGATCTCAAAGATTGATATCAGACAGAAGTTCAGCAGAAGAATTCAAAGCAAATTTTGAACTCATGAGGAATTTTTGTTCAGAGTTAGAAAAAAATTCTATGAATCAAGATTTTGCTCGGGCCCTATTGGCCAAGCTTGAGTTTTGGGATGGGATTCACAGTTATGGCCTTTATGAACTCAATCAGAGCGGCCAAAAACTCATCTCTCCAGAGTTTTCTAATAAGAAGCACCATCCATTTCCTGCATTGTGGTTGGGTCAAACCAACACACATGGTATTGAAAATTTTGCTCAAGAGATGGCCCTCCAGGTTGCTTCAGATCTTTTTGATACTCAACCCGTCATGTTGAAACTTTTCTCTGGCTACAATCAACCTGAGCTGCTCCTCTTCGTTTCTTTTAAAGAAGAGAGAATGATGAATTTCCCATGGGATGTGTTTGAATCGATGCTTAGTTCAAGCCTTCGCCGGATGAAACTTTATCAGCAGGCACCACAATATTCGAATCAATTCGTTCCTATGTGGGAAGCTCTAGATCAGATGGATAAAATGCAATCCACTCATGCAGAAGGTGAAACTAGAATTCTCTGCTTAAGCTTAATTCCAATTTTAGATGTGGTTAAACGTAAGCCGCATAATAAATTTTACTGGACTTCATTTTTTAATGATTTTTTTATTCAACTCTCAGGTCGAATGAATAAAACTTCAAAGATTTCTTTACTCGGTCCTTGGCATGTTTTATTTTTCGTACCGAAGGATGAACTTGAAGCTGAATTTCAGATGTTACAAAGTTTTGTTCGTCAATTTGGCTATTGGAAATTCTTTGATGATAATGGCCAAATTCTTTCAGAAGATGTGATGCCACAGTTGAAGCTCATTCCTTCATCTTCATCTCACTACTTAAGACAATTTGAAAAAGAATTTTTTGATCTGGAGTCTGAGAATGAGTCTAAAAGACTTATGACCATGACTAAAACAGAGAATAGAAGACTCTCACTTTAATGCGCTATTCGACGTACCTGGAAGTAAACCTCAGTTTACTCCAGGATAATGTAAAAAAAATTCAAGAGATGGGGGCGCCTCAGATCCTTCCCATGGTTAAGGCCGATGCCTATGGCAATGGTCTGGTTCCTATCTCTCAGTTCTTATCCAGAGAGCTGAATATAAAAAAATTGGGGTGTGCGACTCTTGGAGAAGCAGTGCACTTGTATCGAGAGTGCCCAGATCTAAAGTCTGAAATGATTATTTTTTCCGATACAGAAGTATGTTCAGAGAATTGGATGCATTTTTACGAAAATTTACCTATTACCCCTGTCTTACATCAGGCCAGCGATGTTGATTTTGTTTTAAAAAATAAAAATTTAAAAGATTTACCTATTATTCTGAAAGTTAATACTGGTATGAATCGATTAGGCCTAAGCCTAGAAGAGCTAGAGCTATTGGCACCTCGTCTTAAGGGAAGAGGTGTAGAGCATCTGATGACTCATTTTGCTTGTTCTTATTATCCTTTAAAAAAGGGAGATAAAACTCATCGTCAAATGGAAGAATTTAAAAAAGCAAAAAAGCTTTTAAATGATTCTGGAGTTGAGGTTCGTGAAACTTCCGTGTCAAATTCTGGGGCCATAGAACAAAAATTTGGTTTTGAAGAAACTTATATTAGGCCAGGTCTGATGCTTTATGGGCCGCCAAGTGTTGAACCTTATACTTGGGATGGACATCAAATTTCTAAATTTGTGACAAAAATCCTTAAGACTTTTGAAATTAAGAAAGGTACACCTGTTGGTTACGGCATTAATGTTGCTCCTGAGGATGGATACATTGCGATTATTCCAGTTGGGTATGCGGACTTAAGTGTGACGACTCTTAGTGGAGTTGAAATATTAGTTAATGGAGTTAAGGGGAAGATTTTTGCCAGAGTTAACATGGATATGAGTTTTATTTTTTTCCCGATAAAGGATAAAAATAAAATCAAAAGTGGAGATATTGTCGAAATTTGGAATCATGACAATAGGACAATTGCGTATTTAGCCGATCAGGCCAAAACAATTCCCTATCACCTCATGTGTGCAGTTACAAATCGAATTCAAAGAAATTATAAGGTAAATTAAACTCATGAGAGACATGGTAGAAAAACGTATTGAGAATCTTGGAAATTCAGTGCTGGATCTGCTTAATGGTCTTGGTGATTTTACTAACTTTGCTATCAGAACGATGTTTTGGACTTTCAGGCCCCCTTATCGCTTTAAATTACTTTTTGAGCAGATTTATTTTATTGGGAATAAGTCCGTTTTTATTATTTTTCTCACCTCTTCATTTACCGGTGCCGTCTTTGCTTATCAGATTTACGTAGGAATGAAGGTTATTAATGCTGATTCTTTTATTGGTCCATTGGTGACAATTGCCCTGGCCAAGGAACTGGCACCAGTTCTCTCCGGACTCGTAGTGGCCGGTCGTTGTGGAGCTGCTATGGCGGCCCAGATAGGGACAATGAAAGTGACCGAGCAAATCGATGCCTTGGAAGTGATGGGTATCAATAGCTATCAATATCTTGCTGTACCAAGAATTCTAGGAGCGACATTAAGCTTACCACTCTTATCTGCGATTTTTCTCATGATTGGCTATGGTGGATCTTGGGTGATTGGAACTCAAGTTCTTCAAATTGATGATATCACTTTTACTTCAAAGGTAAGTGACTTCATGGAATTAGGAATGGTTGCCGAGGGTATAATAAAGGCTACAGTGTTTGGATATTTAATTGGTGTTATAGGTACATACCAAGGCTTTAGAGTTACGGGTGGTGCTGAGGGAGTTGGTAAAGGCACTAATATGGCCGTCGTCTGGGGAATGATTACTGTTCTCGTCGTTGATTTCTTTTTAACCAGTTTTTTAACAAAGATTTTATGAGCGAATTTTCAATAGAATTTAAAGATCTTTCTAAATTGTATGGCCAGGCGACCATATTAAATAATCTTAATTTTGGTATTCATAAAAATAAAATTACGACCATTCTAGGTTTCTCTGGAGCTGGTAAAACAACACTCATGAAGCACATTCTTGGTCTAACGATGCCAACAAGTGGGGACGTGATTGTTTTAGGAACGGCCATTAATAAACTGGATGAACTTGCCTTAAGAGAATTTCGAAGAAATTTTGGTATGGTTTTCCAGTATGCTGCCTTATTTGATTTTTTAACTTCATTTGAAAATGTTGCTTTTCCGCTTCGCGAGTTTACAAAAATGAACGAAGAACAAATTAAAGACAAGGTTTTAAACTTGCTTGATTCTGTCGGGATAAGCCGTGAAGCTGCATACAGACTTCCTTCAGAACTTTCTGGGGGAATGAGGAAGAGAGTAGGACTTGCAAGAGGTCTGGCCCTTGATCCTCATATTATGCTCTATGATGAACCAACATCAGGCCTTGATCCAATTACGACTCATATGGTTTATGATCTTATGAGAGATACTCATTATAATAACGTTCATCACGGCTTCACTTCAGTCATTATTTCCCATGATATTCATGCCACATTAAAATACTCCGACTATATTGTTTTTATGGAAAAAGGTCAGGTAGTTGAGCATTTAGATGTAGAAAGTTTCAAGAAATCGGCAAATCCTGTCATACGTAGATTCCTTGAGTTATAGCCGAAATCGCTTATCATAAATTCAATAACTCATAGTAAGTGTTACGAATTTTGATGGAGTAAAATTCTTGAACCCGCTGAAAGTAGGATTATTAACTCTTGCGGCCATGGCCAGCATCGTAGTGATGTCCTTAAAAATTACATCTAATAAATCAGGGTTCGGGGAATACGTAACTTATAAGACTATTCTGGACGATGCTTCAGGAATTTTTGAGAAATCTTCCATAAAAGTTGCAGGGATAAATGCCGGTCGGATCAAGAAAATCCAACTCAATGGCGCTCAAGGTGCTCTTGTTACTTTTGAGATGCTTGAAGATGTTAAATTAACTGAAAATTCTCGTCTTAAAATTAAGAGTGTTGGTTTCTTAGGTGATAAGTATCTTGATATTATCTTAGGCGACCAGAGTGGGGAAAGATTACCTGCGAATTCGTTCATTAAATCTGAAGCCGGTGCAGGCTTTGAGGAATTAAGTAAGGATGCCGGTGAAGTTTTAAAAGAAGTTAAGGAAATTGCTAAAACGATTAAAGAGTCTTTGCGAGATGACCAAGGAAAAAATATGGTCAAGGAAATCATTGCAAATATTCATGATATTACAGGCAGCTTAAAGCGTTTAAGTAGTGGGAATGAAGATAAAATAAATCAAATTATTGATGAAGTGAAAGCAATTTCAGAACAAATGGCATTTGAAACTGATCGTGGCCAAAAAGATTCACTGATGAGTGATCTTTCTAAAATGGGCCCTATCTTGGATAAGGCAGATTCGGCTGTAAGTGATTTAAAGGTTATTATTGCAGATCTTAAAGATGGGAAAGGGACCGTCGGAAAACTTTTACGGGATGATGCTGTTGTCGATCAAGTATCTCAAACTCTTTCAAGCGTAAACAGATTGGTGAATCGAATAAATAATATTGAAGCTGATATAGGTCTTTCGACTGGTGCCAACACCAGACTTGGAACCGATACTCGATTTGATATGGATATCTACCCTGCACCGGAGAGATTTTTTAGGCTGGGTATCGTGACTAATGAATTTGGACCTCAAAATGAAACTGAAACCGATACTTATACCCGAGTTGACAATGGTGCAACAGTTCGTAGTAATACAAGGAAAATCAATCGGTCAGATTTTAAATTTAATTTTCAAATTGGTCGTCGGATTCAGCGCTTTGGTTTGAGAGCAGGGCTTATCGAGTCAACTGGTGGTGTAGGTCTAGATTATTTTTTTCCCGATTGGGGAATCAGAACAGGAATGGAACTGTTTGATTATCAAAAAGATGCTGGACCAAACTTACGACTCGTGACAGAAGTTAAATTATGGAACGTTCTTTTTGCAAGAGTTTCTGGTGAGGATTTAGTATCAAAATCTGGAGCTCAGAGTGCAACATTTTCACTGGGCTTAAGATTTAGTGACCAAGATTTAGCTGCACTTGTAGGGATATTTGCAAGGTAATTTATGGGAAAGAATTGGTTAATAAGAACAAAATCAAATCATATCCTAGGGCCCATTTCAAAGGAAAAGGTCATCGAACTTTATCAAAATGGGTCAATCAAAGCTGATGATGAAATTTGTAGTGGTAATGGTTACTGGTTTTTTATTCGTGAAATTGATCTCGTAAATAAATATCTCTTAGGGGCACTTCCACAATCCTTCAATCCAATTAGCGAGGCCAAGGACATCCTGACATCAAAAACAACTGAAGCACCTAATGCTGGAGTTGAAAAAGATGATATCACCATTGTTGGGGGGGTGAATCTTTCCGATCTCAAAGAGGAAAATACAGACATCAAAATCCCAGACGAAGCAATTGTTTCTGAAGAGAATCAAAAAAAAAAAAATAATACCTTAACAAAAAAAAACAAAATCCAAATCCAAGCTCAAACGCAAAATACAAAGAATCAAAATTTCCTTAAATACAGTGGGATGGCGATATTTATAGTGCTTTTCTTGGTCATCTATTTTCGCAAAACAATTTTCAAGTCTTTCTTTCGACAGTCTTTTCACTTCACTCCTGTTATGAGTTTGATTATTGACTCAGCTCATGCACAAGAGAATCTTGTACAAAAAAAAAACTTTTAAATTCTAGCTTTCAAATCGACCAACTCATTTTCAAGCCGCAAATAGACATTCAAGGCTTGAGAGTTGTTAGCCAATTTGATATCGATTCTTTAGACTGTGCAAGATCTGATAGCGCTGTCTTTCAGTTGGCCATATTGCTCTACCCAACTGATCAATATAATGAAAAATTTCTTATTAAAATGAGGGATTGCATATTAAATTTAAAGAAAGATCATTTGTTGAAAAAATGGCTCAATCAATTGTCTTTAAAAAAGAAGTATACACCAAAAGAAAATGATAAAATTTCATACATTAATGACATTTTGAATTCACCATTTAACCTCATAACAGATCAGAAAATAAAAAATGAAGTGATAGACCTTCTCTCGGAGATACCTGAGAATACCGTTGTAGAAAAATTAATCCGATCCTACCTCTATCTTATGATTGGAAATATCACTCAATCCGATAATACATTAAAATCTATTATGTCGATGGCCCCAAGGGAGTTTTATCGCGGTTTTCATTATAAAAACTCCATTTTCCATGAGCAGGGAATAGTCCATTTAAATAAAATATTTGAAAAGTTAAGTAAGCATCCTACAGATCGACTAACTTTTTATGTTTTCCTAGAATACTTAAAGAGTTACACCAATAGCACTGAGCTGCTTCAAATGCTTGATTCTCTTGATGTGAAAGACTACAGCTCAAGGTTATTTCTTCGATATACTGAATCTATTGCTCCCGAACTTCTCTCCTTCCTGAAAGTCAAAAAAATGAAATCGCTTGAACAGACAAATTTAATAGTAAAAAAGAAATTTAGTTTTGAGCTTCTGGCCTATTGGATGATTCCGTTCGTTGAGACTGATTTTTTATTTTCTCCGGAGATCGGTGCTGATCTTAAAAAAATAGAAGATGGCGATATGCTTTGGCATAGCTATCTTTTGACGGATGAAAAGATGGCAGATTTTTATATCAAGAATAATGGAGTGACCAGTTTAAAACGCAGAGAAGAGTTAAGAGATTATCTGAAGAATGATGCTGATTTTATGTTAAGTCTCTATAGACTCATTCAATTAGGTGATATTGATACTGGTCTTGTTGATCAACTCATTAAATTTCAAAGTCATGATTAAGGATTATTCACAACCCGATTTTTATCGTTTTAATTCCGATTCTCTCGCTTTGATTAATTGGATTTGTGATAAAAAATTGTCATGTGGGAGAGTGTTGGATCTTGGTGCTGGTTGTGGAATTATTGGCATAGAATTGGCGCAAAAGTTAGAAATGGAAAAACTGACCCTCGTTGAGCTACAAGCCGATTACGAAGTACACCTGAAGCTAAATTTGGCTTGCTACCTTCCTCAAAAGATTCAGGTTGAAGTAATTTTAAATGCATTTAGTGAACTTAATCTAGTCGATTCCTATGAATTAATTGTTTGTAATCCGCCCTATTATTTACCAGGGCATGGGCAGAAATCTAAGGATGAAAGGCGAATGATTGCAAGAACCTTCATAAGAGATTCTTGGAGGCATTTATTTGAAATTGTAGATCGTTATCTCAGTGAAAAAGGCGAAGCTATTTTTGTTTTAAAAAATGACCGAATCATCCTTGAGAACATTTTTAAAGAATTAAAAGACTTTAAATTTAGCTTCAAAGTTCACGAAGAAAGAGATTTGGTTTTTTTAGAGATTCTTAGACTGAATAAAAATTGAGATGAGTTTCTGCTTAAAATCTTCATCTTTGACGTCACCAAATAATCTTTCAGCCTCTAATTTTAGGAGACGGTATTTAGGGTTTTGAGGGTGAAGGGATGTCATTTGTGTTGTATGGACAAGGGTGTCTTCTTTGGGTTTTGATCTAAAGAAAGCCTCTTGAGTTTGGAAGGCCAGTCTATCAATAATTGATTTAAGCTCTGGGAAAAATTTAAAAATTTCTTTTTTGATGGTTTCTCCTAAAAATGATAATTCCTGGGAGTAGCTAGAGTGTATGGTGATGACAAAAAGACAATCGCCTTTAATTTTTAAGGGAGAAGTTACTTTTGCAAGTTTTTCCCCCACAATATCAGGCCATTTTTTTATAAGTTCTAAGAAGTCAAAAGTCTGGTAAAATGATTTAAGCTCATCTCGCTTGAGGTCATGCTCTTGTAAATGGTCTAAATCACTATAGTTCAGTCCCTTAAAGACAATTTTTTTAAACATATTCTAAGCTGTAACCTAGCTCTGTCAACTTGTCCATGGTATACAAAATTATGCTTAGATTCATTCTTTTATCCTTTTTAATTTCATGTTCTGGTTATCGTCTAGCTCAACAAGATAACCCTCTGGCACAATATGGAATTAATTCTGTTTCCCTGCCAATGTTTTTTAATTATTCAAATCAAACTGATATTGCCGGGCATTTTACTAAAGAAACTTACAAGCTTTTGTCTGGATATCGTGGGTTAAAAATAAAAAATGGCTACCAAGAAAATGCCGATGCAGTCCTTATAGGGATAATTAAAACACCAGAAAAAATAAGTTATACGACCCAACCTAATAACCTTAGGGTTGCTCAAAACCGTGCAGCTAATGCTATTGGGTCAAAGAGACAAAAATTTTACATCCCCGGCACGACAATCATTTCCCTCTCACTGCATATAATTCTAATTAAAAAGCCAACAGAACAAGAGTTAATGCTTTTGAAATCTGGTATAGGGGATCAAATCAAGGCTTCTTCACGTATTATATTTAACGAGATTGTTCCACTCCAGGGACAATACGCTCGTGAAGTTTTTGATAATTCACCGACATCAGATGCTGTTAGCGTTACCGCAACTCAAAACGCCGGCATTCAACGCAAAGTCATTCGTAATTTATCCGAACAGGCCGCTACCTCAGTCAGGGATCTTATTCTTTATGCATTCTAAGTGGCAGATCTGGGATTTCTTTTCAAGTTTTCAAAAGGACTATTTAAAGACCTATAAAGGTGTCATTGCCATAAACTCCTTTGATCCTATTTGCCTTAAAATGATGAAGGATTACCTCTTAGGACCACTTCATGATCGTCAAGTCTTTCACAAAATGGCTTCTGATGTTTCTTCTCTTTGGATTGAAGAGGAGTTCCAGACTCTTAGTCTTTTTGGAGGCGGGGATTCTTTTGTTATTCACCAGGCACAAGATCTTAAATCAGATGTGTTTGAGTTAATTCAACATTTAAGCCTAGATGATCGTTTTATCGTATTAGCTTTTGAGTCTGACAATTTGATTTGGAAAAAGCTGGTTAAGGAAAATCGAATACCAACACTCAATATTGAAGCTCCCCGTTTTTGGGAAATAAATAAATTATTAGATTTTATTGGAAGCTACTTACGTCTGCCATTATCCTATGAAGCAAAAAACTGGATCTTGGATGCTATCGAAAATGATTTATCTAGTTTCTACAATACTTGCACAGTTTTAAAATTAAATTTTCCTGACCTTAGAGAGGTTGGCATTGAGGAAGTTAAAAGTTTATTTACAGTAGATAGACTTGACCAGTTTTCCCTTGCTTCTTCTTTTGCACGAAAGAAATTTGATGTTTTTTTTGATCGCTTGATTTCTCTTGAGGGTGATTTTGATAAAATGAGGCAGCTTTTTAATTTTATGCAATCTCATTTAATAAAGATGTCTGATACGAGCTATTTAGCGAAAAAACCTAGGCTTACTCAATATGATAAGGATTTACAGGGGACTTCCAAACTTTGGTCTCTTGAAAGTCTTCAAAAAGAGATCGCAAGATTTTCCCATTGGGAAATTCTTTCTAAGAGAAAAGATCAAAATTTATGGCATGAATTAAAAAAGACCTATCTCCTTTCTTTGCATAAGTCCTTTCCTTAAATCATCTGTAAGTGTCTAAAATGTTGGCAATAGAGCAGAATATGGCCCGGATCTTTAGTTAATTCATATCGTTACGCTGCTTTTTCTGGCCTCTATATTGCTTTAAAAAAACTAAACATTCTGTTGAGGGAGAAGAGGATATGCTGACCTGGTTACTGTTGCTCATATGCTTGCTTGGCGCCAAGGCCCAGGATCATTTTGGAGTGAGTATAGGCCATCAGGGGGTTCAGCAAATCATTCAAAGTTTACTCAAAAATACGACTGTCCAAAATAAGACGATAAAGATTCCTAAAGATTTACATGAAATAACTATCAAGCAAAAAGATTTGCTATCAAATCCTCTAATCTCTGCTTTAAATCAAATTTCAAATATTAATTTAAATAAAGATCTGAAGATATATCTTAAAACTTCAGATATTCTAATTAATACAATCCCTGATCCACAAAGTTTTAACATCAAATTAGAAAATGTCACATCTGATGGCTTTGACGTTAGGCTGGGATTAAATTTAAGCAAGATAAATCTTATTTCCCCGTCTATTGAACTTTGCGAAAGTCGTACAAACAATAAGTCACTCAAATGTGGTCAAGGCTTAAGAGTCAGTATTTCGGATGTCTCAGTAAAAACATTAAGGCGTCCAGTTGATTTAAAAATATATCTCAAGGTTCAACTTCGTGATGGGTTGGCCAGTGCAAAAGTACTTAAAATTCAATCTAATTTAGGCTCAAAAATATCTCCTAAACTAGATATTTATTTTAAAAAATTACAAGTCCCTAGGATCGCCATCATCATTGATGGCCAGGAAACCGAATTAGACACCTCAACTTTAGAGCAAAAGTTATTAGAAAAGAAAGAATACCTGGCGGTTAAATTACTAAAGTTTGCGTCTGATTTCATTGCAAGAGACTTAGCGGCTGGTTTAAATAAATATCTTAAGGATAAAAACTTATCGACGACAATTTCTCTTTTTAAGAAGGAGACAAAGCCTTTTGATTTAGAATTCATGTTGCCTCCATCTCGTTACGAAAAAACACATAATGTTTTTATACCAAATGAGATAGGGCAAATCCCTACGGAGGAAATTTTTAGAAATATTTTGGATCACTTAAGCGAAGTTATCAGACAGGCGCGATTGGATCTGACTGTCAAAACATTAAATTCAACCGATGATCAAGGGATGATGATAAAAGGAATGTTTGATTTTATTTTAAATCAGACGAGATTCAACGTGGGAGATTTTTTAGGAAATAGTTCAAGGAAAATACCCCCACTTCATTTGAATAGAAATTCTAAGGATCATTTTGCATTTGCACTATCTGAGCCTGTTTTAAATGGTGCTCTAGATCTGGCAAACTCAACAGGATTATTTAAGGAAATTTTAGATCAAGTCATCAAAGAACAATCGATTTCCTTGAGAGATCTCAAATTGCATTTTTTCACGCCACAATCTTTTAAAGTTGTTTCAAATGTTGCCATAGATTTAAAGAAGCTAAGGCAATCATTTTGGCGAAATCCTATCGCTTGGGCGGAAACGGAGATCGGTATATGGCTAGAAAGAAATAATAATAATAGTGTTATTTATTTTCCTTTAGAATTTGAAATTATTCCTGTTGTCTTTTACACAAATGAGGGGGAGGCGAAGCTATCACTGAAGGTCTTGTCTGCCTTTGAGGGTGATACATTACGGAACACATATAATTACCCTTCAAATGTAGGAAATATGTATCAAGTTGTTAGGAAAGCTGTGATTAAAAAATTAAAAGCTCAGATGGATCAGTTTGAAAATAAGGAATTCGAAGTTGATATTTCAAAATTTACTCAAAAGTCAGGCATTAAATTCAGAGCAAAAAATATTGAGTTTATTGATCAGGCCTACATTAAATTTAGTGGTGATATTCTTGATGTCGTCTTGAGAGAAAACTAGTAGTGGGAATTCTTATGATCTGTGGGATTTCGGGCAAAAGATTTTGCCGAGCTAATCATGTCTCTGAGACTTATTCCACCGACATAATTCCCAAAAAAAGCGAGATTTTTTTCTTTTAAACAGAGTTGATGTAATTTTTTTATTGCTAGAAATAGCTGTAAATTATAAATCGGTAGCGCATGATTCCAATAAGTGCTCTCTATATGCTGAATATCCTCATCAGTTATCTCTGGCCCAAGAAGTTTTAAGTCAGATAATACTTCTTCTCTCGTTAAATCCTTAGGAGAAATGAGAGTATAGGCCGATAAGTTTTGATTGTTGGCGGGAAAAATCGCCTTATTATTTAGAATTCCTATGGAATTAAATCCGTTTTCTAGAGGAATAAGGACCCCAAAGGCTTTTTGCAATGAACGTATTTCCCTTTTCAGGAATATAGTCGTGCTGCTTAAAGGGCGGTACTCAATTCTTTCAAGTTCCTTGCTTATGGCCGGTCTGAGATCTTTTATCAGCTCTGAGGCACTCATAGCATCTGTGCAAATAATAGAATTGCCATTAAGCCTTGGCTTCTCTTTTGAATTAAGTTTTATATCGTGCTTTAAAACTTCGGCCAGTCGGTTAATAAGAGTTTGCATTCCTCCTTCAAAACTAACAGATCCAGAGATGTCGAGCTTTGGTTGACTCTTCTGATACTTGAAAAACATTTTTAAAAATGAAAAGTATGAATCAAATTGAGCTCTTTTTTCTACGATAGGGAAAATGGATTTAAAGTGGAGTCTTTCCGCAGGCTCAGCATAAAGTCCCCCAAGAGCAGGAGATAGATAATGTTTAAGATTCTCTTCACCAAGAAGGGGACGAAAAAAATCAGCAACAGTTAAGCCATCTGAAATAAGAGGTGGTTTCTTGTAGGAGTTTGCAGCAATTTTTCCAAAAAGACTTAGTTGAAATGGTTTTCTTGGTTTGCCTTTAAGGAAAATAAGTCGTTTAAGTTTTTTCGTTGCGGGGAGTGGCTCGAGCTTCAGCTCTTTTAACAAATCAAGTCCATCTTGGTTTAAATAAAGAGCATTCGCTGCTGTCTCAGCAAGCCCTGGCCCCGTTTTTATCGTCTGGATCTTTCCACCAACTTTATTTGATTTTTCATGAATGGTGACATTATAGCCTTGGTCTTTAAGGTAATAACCTAAAACTAGGCCTGAAAATCCTGCTCCCCATATAGAGACGTTTCTATTATCAGGGTCGATATTTCCAATAATTCTTTTCATTAGTTATTTTTTATAAACTCTTGAAGTTCACCAGACTTGTACATCTCCGTAATAATGTCATTCCCACCAATAAGTTGACCTTTGATGTAAAGCTGCGGGTAAGTGGGCCAGTTAGAAAATTCTTTTAAACCTTGGCGAATATCGGGATCATTTAAGATATTAAAAGTTTTAAAGGAAACTCCTAAGTTTTTGAGAATCGAAACAGAGTTTGCAGAAAATCCACACATGGGCATTTCTGCATTTCCCTTCATGAAAAGAACTATATGTGAACTATTGATAAGATGTTCAATTTGGTTTTTAAGATCGAGGTTTTTATCAGCAGATGAAATTTCTGAGACATCGTTGTTGAGTACATTAAATGAGTTTGTCATAGCTTTAATCCTTTTTTGTTTGATTGTACTTTGACTGAGTGAGAGTTTGTAACTTAACTGCATGAATTCTTGTTTTTAGCTCATCTTTTAGAAGATTCATGAGTATTTGGTGTTGTTGAAAGAGGAGCTTGCCTTCAAAGATATCGGACACTACGGTAATCGCTAAATGGTCTTTTGTTCCAGTCATGTCCTCTACAAACACAATGGCATCGGGTATTCCATCTTTTATAATATCTTCAACAAATTCAAAATCTTTATTCATCGTTATTCCTTAGGGACAACGGCCCAAAAACTAGTGATAAAGGTAAGAATTCGCAGACTAAAAGTGGTCCAACCAAGCCATTTATGTCGGGGTCTTATTTTATAGTTTCCTTGGAGCATTTGTCTTCCAGTCTTGATCATAAAAACATAAAAAACAACAGTCAGAATGGCAATGGACACATGGATATTAAGTGCCATTGTGTTTGAGGCAGCTTTAGAAGCTTTTAAAATAGCAGAGCGACTTAATTCAATTTGTAAAATCAGTAAGACATCCCAAATCATGGCCGTGGACATGATTTTGACATGACGAGTTTGATAGCGACGAAAATAAATACCAATACCCATGAGTATAACGATACACAGGGACTGTATTTGCATGAGAAAGGTTTCCATGGAATGCCTTTTAGATTTTTATAATGCAAATTAGCATAATTGACGAAAGTCTGCACTTTAATTTATCTTAGACTCTCGAATGTCACTTCGCACAAAGGTAATCACAAATGGGTCTGGGCTTGTGGTCGGTAATAGATATTGAGACCTCCGGTATTAATCCTGCTACGGATGAAATCATAGATCTTGGATTTTACCAATTTGAAGGCACTCAGCTTCTTCGGAATTATTCATCTCTTGTGCGAACTGAAAATTCAATTTCCCCTTATATTTCCAAACTCACTGGCATCACGCAGTCCATGCTCCAGAAGGCTCCCCTTTGGTCACAGGTAGAAAATGAACTACTTAGCCTTGAGGGGCATGCTCTTATTGCTCATAACGCCTCTTTCGAAGAAAGTTTTTTAAAACGTTATTTTGATCGTTTACCTGCCCATGATAAACGAGAGAGCTATCAAGATTCTCTCTATTATCTCGCCCTTCTGTTTCCCGAGGCTTCATCATTAAACCTTGAGTATTTTATTAATCACTTGGGGATTGCAGAAAAGGAAGAGCACCGTGGGCTGGCCGATGCAAGAGATCTTTTAAAAGTCTTGCTACTCGCAACTTATCTTACTCACCAGGACAGAGAGTTTCGCATGAAGCTGAGAGAAGTCTTTTCTCAGTTCCCAGAAGAGTTTTGGTTTCGCCGTTTTTTTGAGCTGAGTATTGAAGAGCTTCAGGATATTTCTCAACAAATTGATTTCAATTTAGAGGAAAAGACAAGTGCCTATATTCAGTTTCATCAAGCAAAGCCAATTTCAGAGAAAATGGATCTGGGTTTTTCAATTGAATTTTCCAAGCAAAATGTAGAGAAAATATTACGTTCTGAAGATGAGATAAAAACCTATTTGCCCTATTATAAATACCGTGAAGCCCAAGAGACTCTGGCCCTAAGAGTTGGGCAGGCGTTTAAAAATAAAATTCATGCCCTTATTCAGGCCCCAACTGGGACCGGTAAAACGATGGGCTACTTGCTACCTGCATTTTTATTTTCGATGCAGGAGAAAGAAACTTGCTTAGTCGCCACTGGCACTAAAACTCTTCAAGATCAGGCCCTTAGTAAGGATGTTCCCCAGGTCAAGCGTCTGCTTAATTTATCTGAGGAGACAAAAGTCGTTAAACTTGTTGGATCAAGTAATCATCTTTGCGAACTCATTTTTAGAGAAGATGATCAGGCAACGTCTTTTTTGACATCTTTTGGTGATGCTTTTGCGAAAGCCTATTTTGAGATGTTCTTTTTCTATAATTCAAGAGTGGGATATGACAAAAAGCTCACCCGTGAGCAGCTGCCATTTGTGCTTAAAAAGATTTGCCAGGAATTTTCTGAGAAAGAGACTCAACTGGCCGTGGATTACAAGGCCTGCGTGGGACAAAACTGTCCCTATGTTGGACAGTGTAGTTACATTCAAGGACTAAGAGAAGCCAAAGACGCAAAGTTAATTATTGGTAACCATGCTCTGATGCTTAACTGGCCTCGAAGTTTAGATCGGCCACAGTATATTGTGGTAGATGAGGCCCATCGACTAGAAGGTGAGGCGACGCAGGCCTATACAATTGAAGTGGCCCATAAGAGTATTGAATCTTTTCAGAAGAATTTCCCCCAAGGGATGGGATCCTTAATTTATTTACTTTCATCAATGGAAGACGAATTTTCCGTGGAAGATACTATTCAAAAAATCCGCCAAGAAACTCAATTTAATCTACGAATGATGAAGGATCATTTTGAGTCCTTACCTGGTGTGATAGAAGCTTTTTTTAAAAAATTACCAAATTATTCACCGGCCTACGGTAATGAACTTCCTTTTCCTAAAAAAATGGAAATAAAAGATCCTCTGGCTATATCCATTTTGAATCATATTGAGAGCCTGTCCTTTATCTTTAATAATCTTTATTCACTTTTCATGCCTTATATGTCGAGGTGGGAAAATAGAGATTTTAAGAACGAAACTCAAAAACTTCGCGCTTGGACTGTTTTTGAATCTAATTTTGGAATCCTCGAAAAATTAACATCAGCTTTTAAGCATTTTCTTGAGTTACCAAATGATTGGTCAACCGTCATACACTTTTCAGAATCAAGTAGTTACTCCTTTGAGTCATCTCCAATCGATATAGGCAAAAGAATTCATGATGAGTTACTGACTCAGAGTACCGCTGTCGTTTTTACTTCTGCCACCCTCGCCAATGCGACTGGTGATTCTGGAATACAAAGTGTTGAATGGATGACTGGGTATACTTATCTGGAACCAGTCAAAAGATTCAAGTCAGGCCTCTTTCTTGAAGCTGTTTATGATTACAAAAATAACTCAAAAGTCTATTTGAGTTCCGATACTCGAAATATATCTGATCCTTTGTTCGTTCCAGATCTTTGTAAGCATGTGAATCCTCTGATAAAAAAACTTGGTGGTAGGACTCTGCTCCTTTTCTCCTCTCGATTAAGATTTGAAGCCGCCGTTGATCTTTTCCTGAAAGAGTTTGAAGGGAAAATTCCGATTTATGTTCAAGGTATCGGGAAAAATGTTGTAGAGGAATTTAAAAAAGAAGAGAGTGCGATATTAATAGGCATGGAGAGTTTTGGCGAAGGAATAGATATACCTGGCGAAAAGCTTCAGTTTATTGTCATTGATAAGATTCCAGATGTGAGACAAGACCTTGTGATTCAAAAGAGGAGAGACTTTTTTGAATTTAAATTTGGCAATGAATTCAATGATTATTTTCTGGCCCATCGTACTAGGTCTCTTCATCAAAAATTTGGAAGACTGCTCAGATCCGAAAAAGATCATGGTGCTATTTTAGTTGTGGATAATAGAATTAAAAGATGGAAAGGTGGAACTCTACGGACATTTCAAAAACTTATGGAGCCTTATCAAATTAGATCTCTTCCCTTGGCAGAGGCGTGCAACGAAATTGCTGAATATTTCAAGGTTTAAGAATTCTTTTTCAGGTTCTTAATGATGATTTTATTTTCACCCTGAATCAGTTGATAAGGAATACCAAAGTACTTGCTGACATAAATATCTGCAGGTTCCTCAGTTCGAGCGGCCATGATGTCGAACTCGTACAAACAAAGGTGACTCGCAGGTAGTTGGGCATTATTAATTTTGAAATCTTGAACATCTCTTGATTTAAATTCTGTATAAACAACTTTTTCTTCGGGTCTTTCGGTAAAGCTCCACTCATTATTTGAACCAATGAAAGTAATGGGAGTTCTTCCATTTGAGTCAATTTTTTTTGAAAGCGTGAAAATAGTCGAGGTGCTAAAGGCCGGGGTTGCAATATAGTGCCTTGCATTGTAAGGCTTTTTGATGTTTTGCGTCGACTGGGCATCTTGAAAAGTATAAAGAAGCTCAAGATTAGGCATGTCTATGGAGAAAATTTCTTGAGCGTACCGATTCCCAATTGATTTTTCAATCCTGACAAAAATAGGAATGAACTGTGGATTCATTTCATAGCGAACCATTATTTTTAGGAATTCACCCGTTTGAGTACGTGAGAGAATTTCCGCGTAAATATGGTAGGTCTGATTCTCAGGAAAATGGACCAGCTTGAAATTCTCTTGCGAGTAATTCACATCATTCTGGTAATAAAGATAAGAACCTTCAAGGGTAATAAGAGCCACTTTTGACATTCTCATAGTATAGTTGATTGAAGCTCAGCTGCCAATCAAATGAGTCGATGCGTTATAATGTTTTATTTGTCTAAATAAAGTTAAGTATGCGTCTAGAAAACATCGAGATTTCTCTTAGATAGCATTGAGTTTGTCTCCTGCCGATGCTAGATTTGAGGCATTAATTTTTAACTAGGATATTTATGTCTCTTCCAATCGAAGGTTCATTGAATTATTTCTCCATTCTGGTTCTGATGATCATTGCTTTGATCGTGACGTCGGCCATCGTCATCATTAACCAAATAATGGCCAAAAAGCCAGTTGCTACCACAGCTAAAAAATATGAAACCTATGAAAGTGGTGTAACACCAGTGGGTGATGCTCACCAGCAGTTTTCAGTGCGCTATTATCTGGTTGGGATTATCTTCCTTATTTTCGATGTTGAAGTGGTTTTCATGTATCCGTGGACTCTTGTTTACCAAAATTATTTAAAATCTGGTCCCCTCATACTTCTTGAGATGGGCCTTTTCTTTATCCTTCTCATGGGTGGCTATATTTATTTGCGACTACGTGGCGCTTTGAGTTGGGATTAAGGGGGAAATATGTCTAAAGATGGAAGTTCATTTTTTTATCCAACAATCCTAAGTGAAGCAGTTAAATGGGCCCAAAAAAATTCACTGTGGCCTATGCCTTTTGGTACCTCTTGCTGTGGTATTGAAATGATGTCGACTCTTTCAAGCACTTATGATCTTTCACGTTTTGGTGCTGAAGTTGTTCGATTTTCTCCTCGTCAGGCAGATATGCTGATCGTGGCAGGAACCATTACAACTAAAATGGCCCCTGTCCTAAGAACAATCTATGATCAGATGCTAGAGCCAAAATGGGTTATTGCCATGGGTGCTTGTTCATCTTCAGGCGGTATTTTTGATACCTATTCAGTACTTCAGGGAATTGATGAAATTATGCCAGTGGATGTTTATGTTCCTGGTTGTCCTCCAATTCCTGAAGGCCTCATTTACGCCATTCTTCATTTACAAGATAAAATTGCCAAGGGTGAGGATCGCAGACCAGCGGAAAGACCAACTCAAGAAGATGCTTTGAATGCCATGAGCTACCGAAAAATGATCGGAGATATTAAGGCCAATTTTATAGTCACTCCTGATCACATCAAAGAGATCAAGGAAAAGCAGGAGTTGAAATAATGAAATTTACAGAAAGCCAGTTAAAAGTTTCAGCTCGTTTGAATGAGAAATATGCAAAAGAAAGAAAGCTTGAATTTGATAAACTCAATGAGCCTGTTCTTTGGGCAAAGAGCTGTGATGATGTGAAGTTGCTTATTAAGCAAATGACATTGGATGATCAAATAAAAGTCGATTACCTCTCAGATCTTACGGCCTACGATAATCAAGATGGTGAGGATGGAGACAAGAGATTTGTTCTCGTTTACCAACTTTACTCCTTAGAGCTTCATACGCGCGTTCGTATAAAGTGCTTGGTAGATCTTAATGAATCAGCTCAGACGATTACAGATATTTTTCTTGGGGCCAACTGGCTAGAGAGAGAAGTTTTTGACATGTACGGCATCAAGTTTAATGGTCACCCAAATTTAAGAAGAATTTTGATGGATGAGCGTTTCAGTGGGCACCCACTTCGAAAAGAATATCCTATCAAGCAAAGAGAGCCATTTAGTGACAACATTAAGTTTCACTTAGGGGCCAATCCAAAAGAAGTCGACACTCATTCTACGATTGAGGAGAAATAAGATGGCGAGCTTATTTAATGAAAAAGATCAGCATCAGCTAAATGATTTTTATAACCCAAATGTTCTTATCAATTTAGGTCCCTCTCATCCGGCGATGCACGGGACACTCCGAGTGATGTGCCGAATTAATGGTGAAACAATTGAAGATGCAAACTGTGAAATCGGATACCTTCATCGCGCTATTGAAAAGTTAGGCGAGGAGAAAACTTACCACCAGTGGATGGTTTACACAGACCGACTAAATTACTGTTCTGCGCTTAATAATAATATTGCTTACGCAATGGCCGTAGAAAATGTCATGAGCATTTCTCCAACTGAGAGATGTCAGTACATACGAGTCATCTGTATGGAGCTCGCTAGAATTATTGACCACATTATCTGTGTGGCAATCAATGCCCTAGACTTAGGAGCGATGACTGTTTTCTGGCTTCTTTATCACTGGAGAGAAGAAGCTTACACCATGATTGAATCTATGTGTGGTATGCGTTTAACAACAACTTATGCCCGAATTGGTGGGATGAGTTATGATCTCCCAGATAATTTTACAGAAAGACTTTGGAAGTTCTGCGAAGAATTTCCGAAAGCCCTAGATGAAGTTGAGGGTCTTTTAACATCCAACAGAATCTGGATTGATAGAACAAGAGGCGTTGGGGTTATCACTAAAGAAGATGCTCTTAAGTTTGCTATCACTGGGCCATGTTTGAGAGCTGCTGGAATTGATAATGATCTTCGTCGCGATAGACCTTATCTTGTTTATCCTGAACTTGATTTTGATGTCGTTGTTGGTTCAAATAGTGACGTTTATGACCGTTACCTCATTCGTCTTGAGGAAATGCGCCAATCGGTACGTATTCTTAAGCAGTGTAATAAGAAAATTCCAAACGGTCCTCTTTGGGTCAATGATCGTCGAGTACATATCCCTGATAAAATGGAAGTTTATACGAAGATGGAAGTTCTTATTCATCACTTCAAGATTTTCATGGAAGGGATTGATGTGCCTAAAGGCGAAGCTTTCACTTGCGTCGAAGGGCCAAATGGAGAGCTTGGCTTTTATGTTGTCAGCCGTGGAGGCCCAAAAGCTTGGAGGATGAGAGTGAAGTCTCCATCTTTCATGATGTTTCAGGCTTTTGAAAAAACAGTTAAAGGTGGAAAGATTCCTGATGCTGTCGCTCATTTAGGTAGTGTGAATATTATTGCCGGTGAATTAGATCGCTAAAAGCGAGGATTATATGTTGTCTGAAAAAATTAAAAACACGATTAATGGAATTCGCCATCAGTTTCCAACTGAACAGGCCCTCTTGCTTCCTGTCCTCCACCTCATCCAAGATGAAAAGGGGTGGGTTTCTGAGGAATCAATGAAGTCAGCAGGTGAGTTTTTAAATTTACCTCTTTCCAAAGTTAAAGAAGTGGCAAGCTTCTACACCATGTACAAACTGCATCCTCAAGGGAAAGTAGACTTACAAATTTGCACGAATATTTCTTGTTGGCTTAATGGAGCTGATAAGTTGGTGGCCTGTGCTGAGAAGCGCTTAGGCATTAAATGTGGTGAAACGACGAAAGATGGTCATTTCACACTTTCTCAAGTGGAGTGCTTGGCCGCGTGTGGAACTGCTCCAGCACTCATGCTGAATGAAGATTATTACGAAAGTTTAGATGTACCAAAACTTAACGAAATCCTCGACCAAGCCTCAAAAGATTTAGCAGCAGGTAAGGTCGTAGGAAAAACCACTCGTAAAGATGGAGTTTGGCCATGATGTATAATAATGAGCACTTTGAGCCAGTCATTACAAAATTTGTTAACGAGCCTGGTTGCGAAACAATTGACTTCTACATCTCTAAAGAGAATGGCTATAAGGCGCTTGAAAAAGCTCTGAAAATGAAGCCGGCCGAAGTCGTAGATGAAGTCAAAAAATCGAATCTACGTGGACGTGGTGGAGCAGGATTTCCTACAGGAATGAAATGGTCATTCATGCCGGCCAATCCGGTAGATGCCAATGGTAATCCAAAACCTAAGTATCTCGTTTGTAATGCAGACGAGGGAGAGCCAGGAACTTTTAAAGATCGACTTATTTTCACTAAAACTCCTCACAAAATGATTGAAGGAATGATTATTGGAGGCCATGCCATTGGCTCTAGTAAAGGTTTCATTTATATTCGTGGTGAATGGTTCAAAGAATCAAGACTTATGCAAAAGGCTATTGATGATGCCTATGCAAAAGGTTTTCTTGGAAAAAATATTCTTGGTTCAGGCTTTGATTTTGATCTTGTGATTTATTTAGGTGCTGGAGCCTATATTTGTGGTGAAGAAACGGCTCTTCTTAATTCTCTCGAGGGTAAAAGAGGTGAGCCACGATTGAAGCCACCTTTTCCTGCTCAAGTTGGGGCCTATGGAATGCCTTCTTGCGTGAACAACGTAGAAACTTTTGCAGCTGTTCCTTACATTCTAGATAAAGGCTGGGAGAAATACGCCAAGATGGGAACTGAGAGATCGGGTGGAACTCGTCTTATCGGAGTCTCTGGGCATGTTCATAAACCAGCAGTTTATGAACTTCCAATGAATCTTTCGATTAATGAAATTATTGAAATTGCCGGAGGAGTTAAGGGCGGCAAATTAAAAGCTGTTATCCCTGGTGGTGCATCTGCTCCTATGCTTACAGCTGCTGAGTGCGATGTTAAGACGGATTATGATTCACTTGCGAAAGCAGGAACAATGGCCGGATCCGGTGGGCTTATTGTCATGAATGATTCCGTAAATATTGTTGAAGCCACTTATACCTTACTTAAATTTTATGAGCATGAATCCTGCGGCCAGTGTTCTCAGTGTCGCGAGGGCTCTCACTGGCTCGCCAGAATGTTCCATCGAATTTTAAATGGTGGCGGAACTCAAGAAGATCTAGATTACATTGCTAAGATTTGTGGAAATATGGCCGGTCAGACGATTTGTGCTTTTGCTGATGCCGTGACTGGTCCGGCGCTTTCATCAATCAAAAAATTTCGTCCAGAATTTGAAGAACTTGTCATGAAAGGTGGTCTCAAAGGACTAGGTAGAGAGCAATCCATTTCTCATAGAGTAGAAGGTGCCCATGTCTAATACAACTGAATTTGAAATTAAAAAGCCTAAAGTTGATCTGAACTATGCTTCAGAAAAAAAACCGGTGGCCTCAGATCCTTCACCGGAAGCGAAGCCTCTTCCTAAAGTTACAATTGATGGGAAAAGCTATGAATTTAAGCCGGGTGATACCATCATGCAGGTGGCGGAACGATATAAAGTTCACGAAGAGATTCCTCGCTATTGCTACCATCCTGGAATGCCGATTGCTGGAACATGCAGAATGTGTACCGTTGAAGTTGAGAAAGCTCCAAAACTTATGACCTCGTGCTCAACTCCCGCCGCTGATGGCATGGTTGTTCACACACGCTCAGATAAAGTTCTCAAATCTCGTACTGGTGTGATGGAGTTTCTTTTAACTAACCACCCCCTTGATTGTCCGGTTTGTGATAAGGCCGGAGAGTGTGAGCTGCAAGACTATAACTATGAGTACGGTCCAGGCACATCAAACTTCAAAGAAGATAAGAGAGTTTTTGAAGAAGCCACAACTAAAAAACTTTCAGATCAAGTCACTTTAAATATGAACCGCTGTGTTCACTGTGAGCGTTGTGTGCGTTTTACAGATGATGTGACGAAGACCAATGATCTCGTTATGGTTAATCGTGGCTGGCATAAAGAGCTTCAAGCTACGACTGAGGCTGGCCTGACAAATGATTATCAGGGCTGTCTTACTGATTTTTGCCCAGTTGGTGCTCTCACTTGGAATGACTTTCGATTTAAGAAGCGTTCATGGTTTTTGAGCAAAAAACCATCAATCTGCGACAGATGTTCCAAAGGTTGTAACATAGAAGTTCATTCAGATGCAGAAGTCGTTTATCGATACGTTCCTATTTATAACGAAATGGTAAATGGTCACTGGATGTGTGATTCAGGAAGAAGTTCTTATAATGATCTCATGAACCCGATGCGCATCATCTCTCCGCTTATGCAGCACCAAAATGGATTACACTCAACGACACTCCAAGTTCTTTTAGGAGAACTTTCTGGTCATCTTAAAAACGCCTCTAGTGTTCAACTTGTGATCGGAACAGATGCAACAAGAGAAGAAGCTGCCCTTCTAAAAGATAAGTTTCCTTCGATCCTTGGAAAGAATCTATCCGTTTCTTATTTTAATGGTACGGCCGGGGTGAATACTTCAGGAGATGATAAAAAATTGGATAACCTTCTTAAAATGAAGGATCTCACTCCAAATACAAAAGGCGTTGAAGAGCAGGGTCTCACGGCCCTTTCTCAAGGTGAAGTTAGTGCTGATGTTGTCATTCTTTTTAGAAATGGCCGTGCTGGTGTTCCTAAAATGAAATCCGGCCAAAAATTAATTCTTTGGGGCGTTTGGAATCATGAAGAGATTAAAACTCTTCCATCTCAAAATATTCTTGGTGTGATAGCTGGACTTGCGACGATTGAAAAAGAAGGCAGTTTTAAAAATACTGATGGAATTGTTCAAAAATTTCATCCGGCCATCATTCATAAAGGTGGCGCGGCCAGTGCTCATCAAGTTGTGAACATGTGGAAGTCTTTAAATTAAGTAAAGGTGAGTATGGAAAATTCATTAGTTTTTGATTTAACAATGATGATGGCCAAAATCCTTGTGATTCTCGTAGGAACTCTGGGTGTTGTGCCTGTCATGGTTTGGTTTGAGAGAAGAGGTGCTGCTTGGATGCAAAGACGAGTTGGACCAAATAGGGTTGGCCCCTTTGGATTGTTACAGCCTTTGGCGGATGCGATTAAGTTTATTTTTAAAGAAACTTTTATCCCTAAAGAGGCAAATAAATTTTATTATCTTATGGCGCCAATTATTGCTTTGATTGCACCTCTTTGCGCTCTTGCTGTTATTCCTTTTGGAAGCAAGGCGATCATTAATGGTCAAGAAGTGATCCTCCAGGTAGCCCAAATGGACACGGGAGTTATTTTTATTTTGGCGTTTGCTGGTTTAGAAGTTTATCCAGTAATTCTTGCAGGATGGGCCTCTCGCAATAAATATTCTGTTTTAGGGGCT
>Ga0315907_10001755_pt1 | contig 28803 bp, 26 predicted proteins | sample LakEriMetagenome_3_FD_203525 | JGI IMG/M metagenome (GOLD analysis project Ga0315907, IMG submission 203525) | Freshwater fungal communities from buoy surface, Lake Erie, Ohio, United States - Buoy 12 MA123 | ecosystem: Environmental > Aquatic > Freshwater > Lake > Lake biofilm | place: USA...
GAGGCCGGCACTACCCTGCTGAGGGTATTAGCAAATCAAAAGTTTCCCGAGGCGATGCATGAATTAGCCTCGGTTCTGTTAATGCTGGCGACCGATGCCGAACAGATTGCCGGGGCGATGCGCTGGCTGCGTGAAGCCGAGCAGCAGACCTATGCACCCGCCATCTACCGTTTGGCCACTGTCAGCCTTATTGAATCCGCCGAAGCCTTGGATTGGTCACGACTGGCCTCGCGCTGGCAGGACTGTTGCCGACAAGGCCACGCCCATGCACTGTGCGATGCCGCCGTTTACTTCGGACGCTTCGGCACCCCGCAGCAACAGCTGCGAAGCACAACGATGCTGGAAGTTGCCGCCATGAACGGCAGTCTGGTGGCCATGGCGCTGCTGGGTGAACGGCTTGCCGAGGGCCGTCTGTGCAGCGCCGATCCGGCCCGCGCAAACAGCATCCGCAAACTCGCCGCCGAAGTCGGCATGCCGGTGAATCCCCCCGATCCGGCTTTGGGTTTTGCCGGACCGGAACCGACCGCTCCCGCCGATGCCGGCATGGATTGGGATTTCGGTGATATCTACCGGGCCACGCTGGCGACCGACGGCGAGTGCCTGGACCCGGACATCGCCCTGCAACGGCATGCAGACCTGCTGAGCGATGAAGAGTGCCTGTACATCCAGTACCTTGGCGCACCCGATCTGGCACCGTCGATTTCGGTGGATAGCCAAGGGGTCCGGCATCAGAACGAGGTCCGCACCAGTTGGGAATTCATCTTTCTTCCTGAATTCGAACTGCTGTATCTGAATTTACTGCAAAGGCGAATGGCTAATGCTGCCGGCCTGCCGGTTAGTCAAGCCGAGCAGCTTATTCTGTTGCGGTATCTGCCCGGACAGGAATACAAACTGCATCGGGACTTCCTGCCGGAATCGAATTATGTTCCAGTCGCCGCCGGCGGTTCAGGGCAACGCCTGCATACCACGGTGACTTATCTGAATACGCCTACATCCGGAGGTGCCACGGCTTTCCCCTTGCTGTTGAAAAATGTGTCTGCCCAACAGGGTTGCCTCACGCGTTTCGACAACATCGATGCGAACGGTCAGGCTCTGCGCGGCAGCCTGCATGCCGGTCTTCCCGTAAAACAAGGAGTTAAGTGGATTTGCACGCTCTGGTTCCGTGAACGCCCACATCGTCTGCTGTAAGCTCCGGCTCGGGCGCTAGAGCAATTGCTTTATAATGCGCGCACCCTGTATGCACCTGCCGGAGTCCCAATGATTTTCGAAAGCATCAACAAAACCGAACATGAAGAAGTGGTGTTCTGCCATAACAAAGATGCCGGCCTGAAAGCCATCATCGCCATCCACAACACCGTGCTCGGCCCGGCACTGGGCGGCACCCGCATGTGGAACTACGCCAGCGAACAGGACGCCCTGAACGATGTATTGCGCCTGAGCCGCGGCATGACCTACAAGGCGGCGGTATCCGGCCTGAACCTCGGCGGCGGCAAGGCGGTGATCTGGGGCGATCCGAACAAAGATAAATCCGAAGCCCTGTTCCGCGCCTTCGGCCGCTTCGTCAATTCATTGAACGGCCGCTACATCACCGCCGAAGACGTGGGCATCGACGTCAACGACATGGAATACGTTTACCGCGAAACCGAATTCGTCACCGGCGTGCACCAGGTGCATGGCGGCTCGGGCGACCCCTCCCCGTTCACCGCCTTCGGCACCCTGCAGGGACTGATGTCGGCACTTCAGGTCAAGTTCGGCAATGAGGATGTCGGCAAGTACAGCTACGCCGTGCAGGGTGTCGGCCACGTCGGCATGGAGTTCGTCAAGCTGCTGCACGAACGCGGCGCCAAGGTTTTCGTTACCGACATCAACAAAGAGGCCGTGCAGCGCGCGGTGGACGACTACGGCTGCGAAGCCGTGGCGCTGGACGACATCTACGACGTCGATGCCGACGTGTATTCGCCGACCGCACTCGGCGGCACGGTCAATGAAGCGACCCTGCAGCGTCTGAAATGCAAAATCATCTGCGGCGCTGCCAACAATCAGCTGTCCACGAATGAAATCGGCGATGAAGTGCAGCGCCGTGGCATCCTGTACGCACCGGATTACGCGGTCAACGCCGGCGGTCTGATGAACGTGTCGCTGGAAATCGACGGCTACAACCGCGAGCGCGCCATGCGCATGCTGCGTACGATTTACTTCAACCTCGGTCGCATTTTCGAAATCAGCGCCCGCGATGGCATTCCGACCTACATGGCCGCCGACCGCATGGCCGAAGAACGCATCAGCGCCATCGGCAAACTGCGCCTGCCGCATCTGGGTCAACATGCGCCGCGCTTCCACGGCCGCCGCGCCGGTTGATGGCATGGCACTGACCGGTCTCGACGAGGATCTGGATGCCCTGCGCGACAGCGTGCGGCGTTTCGCAGAAACCGAAATCGCGCCGCGTGCGGCCGACATCGACCGCGACAACCTGTTTCCGGCCGATCTCTGGCGAAAAATGGGTGACATGGGCCTGCTGGGCATCGCCGTGGCTGAGGAATTCGGCGGGTCCGGCATGGGCTACCTCGCCCATCTGGTGGCGATGGAAGAGATTTCCCGTGCCTCCGGCTCGGTCGGCCTGAGTTACGGCGCGCATTCCAATCTGTGCGTGCAGAACCTGTATCTGAACGGCACCGACCTACAACGGGGGAAATACCTGCCGAAACTGTGCAGCGGTGAATGGGTCGGCGCTTTGGCGATGAGTGAACCCGGCGCCGGTTCGGACGTAGTCGGCGCCATGGCCTGCCGTGCCGAGTTGAACGACGGCGTCTGGATCGCCAACGGCAACAAGATGTGGATTACCAACGGCCCTGAGGCCGATGTGCTGATCGTATACATGCGCACCGCCGGCAAAGAAGCCGGCAGTCGCTGCATGACCGCGTTCCTTATCGAGAAAGGCATGCCCGGCTTCAGCACCGCGCAGAAACTCGACAAACTCGGCATGCGTGGCTCCAACACCTGCGAACTGGTGTTCGAAAACTGTGCAATTCCAGCTGAAAACGTGCTCGGCAGCCTGCACGAAGGCGTCAAGGTGCTGATGAGTGGACTCAACACCGAGCGCCTGGTGCTCTCGGGCGGCCCGATCGGCCTGATGCAGGCCGCGCTCGACCTGACCCTGCCCTACGTGCGCGAGCGTCGCCAGTTCGATGCCGCTATCGGCAGCTTCGGCATCATGCAGGCCAAGATCGCCGACATGTATACCGCCCTGCAGTCCTCGCGCGCCTTTGCCTATGCTGTGGCCCGCGCCTACGATGCCGGCGAACGCTCGCGGGTGGATGCCGCCGCCTGCCTGCTGCACGCCAGTGAAGCGGCGGTGCAGGTCGCGCTGGAATGCATCCAATCGCTCGGTGGCAATGGTTACATCAACGACTACGACGCCGGCCGCATCCTGCGCGATGCCAAGCTGTATGCCATCGGTGCCGGCACCAACGAAATCCGCCGCATGTTGATCGGACGCGAACTGTTCGACGGCCGGCAATAACCCCGAAAAAGGAAAATCCAATGAGCTCCATCGTCATTCTCGGCGCCAAACGTACCGCACTCGGGGCCCTGCTCGGCCAATTCACCGGCGTACCTAGCCCAAAGCTCGGCGCCACCGCCATCAAGGCCGCCCTGGAACAGGCGGGCGTCAGCGGTGACCAGGTCGATGAAGTCCTGATGGGTTGCGTGCTGCCGGCAGGACTCGGTCAGGCGCCGGCACGCCAGGCCGCCATCGCAGCCGGTGTGGCCCTGAAGGCCGGCGCCACCACCCTCAATAAAGTCTGCGGCTCGGGCATGAAGGCCGTGATGTTCGGCCATGACCTGATCAAGGCCGGTTCGGCGGAAGTAGTGGTAGCCGGCGGCATGGAATCCATGACCAATGCCCCGCACCTGCTGATGGGTTCACGCACCGGCATCCGCTATGGCAGTGCCGAAATGCTCGACCACATGGCCTGGGACGGTTTGACCAATCCCTATGACAAACAGTCGATGGGGGTGTTCGGCGAGCTGTGCGTGGCCAAATACGGCTTCACTCGCGAGCAACAGGACGCCTTTGCCGCCGAATCGGTCCGCCGTGCCCTGCAGGCCCAGCAAAGCGGTGCTTTCGATGCTGAAATCGCAGCGGTCACGTTAGCGGGCCGTAAAGGCGAGCTGCAAATCGCCAGCGACGAGCAGCCCGGCAAGTGCAATATCGAAAAAATTCCGAGCCTGCGCGCGGCATTCAAAAAAGACGGCACCATCACGGCAGCCAGCTCGTCCAGCATCAATGACGGCGCCGCAGCCCTGGTCTTGAGCTCCGAGGCCTATGCGGTTGCCCACAGTCTGAAACCGATTGCGCGCATCGTCGCCCAGACTTCGTTTGCCCAAGCCCCGGAATGGTTCACCACGGCGCCGGTCGGTGCCATCCAGTCGGTACTGGGCAAGGCCGGCTGGGCGGTTGCCGATGTCGACCTGTTCGAAATCAATGAAGCCTTCGCAACCGTCGCGATGGTGCCAATCCAGGAACTGGGCATCAGCCATGAAAAGGTGAACGTCAACGGCGGCGCCTGCGCACTTGGCCATCCAATCGGGGCTTCCGGCGCCCGGATTCTGGTGACCCTGATTCATGCCCTTCAGGCCCGAGGCCTGCACAAAGGCGTTGCAAGCCTTTGTATTGGCGGGGGTGAGGCCACCGCCATGGCCATCGAACTGGTTTAACTGAACATTTATTTTACTTTTTACTCACAAATACTTGACTATTTCGAAAATGCTGGCATGATTGGTTCTACGTGCGTGATAACGCACGTTTTTTTAATCAAATTCAATATTGAAACTTTGAGGAAATACCCATGTCCCTGAACAAAACCATCATCGCCCTGGCTTTCGCACTGGCCCTGACTGCCTGCTCGAAGCAAGAAGAAGCCACCGACGCCGCTGCTGACGCCACCGCCGAAGCCGCTGCTGCCACCGACGCCGCTGCTGCTGACGCCGCTGCTGCTGACGCCGCTGCTGCTGACGCCGCTGCTGCTCCGGCTGCTGACGCTGCTGCTGCTGACGCCGCTGCTGCTCCGGCTGCCGACGCCGCTGCTGCTCCGGCCGCTGACGCTGCCGCTGCTCCGGCCGCTGAAGAAGCCAAGAAGTAATAATCGCTCTGCGATTGTTGGAAAAACCGCCGGCAACGGCGGTTTTTTTTTGGGTAAACTAGACGGAAACAGGCGCAAATACATCCTATGCCGAAACTGACCAGCACGATTAATACCGAATCTGATGAATATGCCGCCAACCGCGCGGCCATGCTGGAACAGCGGGATGCCCTAAATGCTCGGCTTGCCGCCGTGGCACGAGGCGGCGGCGAAGCGGCCTGTGCCAAACACACGGCTCGCGGCAAACTGCTGCCGCGGGAGCGCATTGATGCTCTACTCGACCCGGGCAGCCCTTTCCTCGAATTTTCCGCCTTGGCCGCCGACGGCCAGTACGATGGCCAAGCGCCATCGGCAGGCATCATCACCGGTATCGGACGCATTCACGGCCTGGAAGTGGTCATCGTCGCCAATGATGCCACGGTCAAAGGCGGCACCTATTTTCCGATGACGGTCAAAAAACATCTGCGTGCCCAGGAAATCGCACTGGAAAACCAGCTTCCCTGCATCTATCTGGTGGATTCCGGCGGCGCCTACCTGCCGCTGCAGGATGAAGTCTTTCCCGACCGGGAACATTTCGGCCGTATTTTCTACAATCAGGCGCGCATGAGCGCACGCAACATTCCGCAGATCGCGGTGGTGATGGGCTCCTGCACCGCCGGCGGCGCCTATGTGCCCGCCATGTGCGATGAAAGCATCATCGTGCGCGGACAAGGCACCATCTTTCTCGGCGGACCGCCGCTCGTCAAAGCCGCGACCGGGGAAATCGTCGACGCCGAAAGCCTTGGCGGAGCCGAGGTACATACCGGCATTTCCGGCGTGGCCGATCACCTTGCCGAAAACGACGAGCATGCGCTGGCGATTGCCCGCAGTATCGTCGCCAATTTCAACCGACGCAAACCCGAGACGCTGGCAATGAAAGCGCCGGCCGAACCGGCCTATCCCGCCGAACAGCTGTACGGAATCGTTCCCAAAGACGCGAGACGCCCATTCGATGTCCGTGACATCATCGCCCGACTGGTCGATGGCTCCGAGTTCCAGGAGTTCAAAGCACGTTATGGTAAAACCCTGATTACCGGCTTCGCCCATCTGCATGGATTTCCGGTCGGCATCATCGCCAACAACGGCATTCTGTTTCCGGAAAGCGCACTCAAGGGCGCGCATTTCATTGAACTGTGCAACCAACGCAATATCCCTCTGGTCTTCCTGCAAAACATCACCGGCTTTATGGTCGGTCGCAAATACGAACAGGCCGGAATCGCCAAAGACGGCGCCAAGATGGTGACCGCCGTGGCCTGTTCACATGTGCCCAAATTCACCGTACTGATCGGCGGCAGTTTCGGTGCCGGCAATTACGCGATGTGCGGCCGCGCCTACGGTGCCCGATTCCTCTGGTCCTGGCCGAACGCACGCATTTCGGTCATGGGCGGTGAACAGGCCGCCTCGGTGCTGGCCAGTGTCAAACGCGATGGTCTGGAGGCCAAGGGCGAAGTCTGGAGCGCGGAAGAGGAAACCGCTTTCAAGGATCCCATCCGCGAACAATACGAACGCCAAGGACACCCGTTCTATGCCAGCAGCCGGCTTTGGGATGATGGCGTGATTGATCCGGTCGACACCCGCCGCGTTCTGGCGCTGGCCCTCTCGGCTTCATTGAATGCACCAATCGAACGTGGACCGGTAGCAGTCTATCGGATGTAGACCCAAAGATTGGGCAAAACCTCAGGATTCGTATATTACAATCATCTGGTCGTCTGCCAGATACTGGTAATCGGTGCGGCAGTGAAGTCCTTTTGAGGTAACCAATTAGAGGCGTTTGTTTACTGGCTTTATCTTCAGGCGCAGTTCCGGCAGGAGCGGCAATGGCTCTGACAGCCCTGCGGTATCGCCACGGCAGGACGCAGGAAGCGGCCCAGCCGGCGGCTCCAGGACGTTTCAGTGCATTCAAAGAAATAGCTTGCTTTTGCCTGCCACTGCCACAGCGTCTGCGGAGCGTATTTGCGCATCACGCGCAGCAGGCACCACAGCACCACCGCATACACCAGCAGCCACTGCATGACGTCGCTCATGCCAGCGCCGATGCCGTCTGGTAAACCAGGAAGGCAAACAGATAGGCCAGCCCGAACAGATAGACCACCGCATAACCCGTGTACTTCCAGGAGTTGGTTTCGCGCTTGATGGTGGCGATGGTTGAAATACACTGCGGGGCGAAGACATACCAAGTCAGTACCGAAAGCGCGGTCGCCAGACTCCACTGCGCGGCCAAAATGCTTCCCAGCTGGCTGATGCCCGCCGCGTCGCTAGAGACGGCGTAGACGGTGGCCAGCCCGGAGACCGCCACTTCGCGCGCGGCCATGCCGGGAATCAGGGCGAGTACGATCTGCCAGTTGAATCCGATCGGGGCGAAAAGCGGCGCCAATGCATGCCCGATGCGGCCAGCAAAGCTGTAATCGATAGCCGGCCCGGTGAAGCCCTCGGGCGGGCTCGGGAAGCTGGACAGGAACCACAGCAGCACGGTGAGGCTGAGAATGATGCCGCCGACCCGGCGCAGGAAGATACGCATACGGTCCCACAGGCCGATCAGCAGATCACGCAGATTGGGCATCCGGTAGGCTGGCAGTTCCAGCAGAAGGGCATGCTCGGATTTGCGAAGGCTGAGCATTTTCATCACCCATGCCACCGCAAAGACACTCACGATGCCGAACAGATAAAGCGCGAACAGCACCAGCCCCTGCAGGTTGAACAATCCGGCAACCTCGGTTTCAGGAATGAAGGCGCCGATCAGAAGCGTGTAGACCGGCAGACGCGCCGAACAAGTGGTGAGGGGCGCGACCATGATCGTCGCCAGACGATCGCGTGGATCCTGGATGGAGCGCGTGGCCATGATGCCCGGAATGGCACAGGCATAGCTCGACAGCAGCGGAATGAAGGATCGTCCGGTCAAGCCACTGAGGAACATGACGCGGTCGAGCAGAAATGCGGCGCGCGGCAGATAGCCGGTTTCTTCCAGCGCCAGAATGAATGCGAACAGAATCAGGATCTGCGGCAGGAACTCCAGCACCGTGCCAAGACCGGCAAAGATGCCGTCCTGAATCAGACTCAACAGAATGCCCTGCGGTATCAGCGTACCGGCCATGCCGGACATCCAGGCCACCGCGGACGAAATGCCGTCCTGGAAAGGTGCGGCCCAGGCATATACGGCCTGGAACATGAAAAACAGGAGCGTGAACAGAACGACGGGGCCGAGCAGCGGATGCAGCACCCAACGATCCAAGCGGTCATCGGTCTGCGAGGTCACACGGGGCATGCTGACGCAATCCGCCAGAATGCGCCGCACCTGTTGATGGCTGTCCTCGGGGGCCGCGTTCCACTCCACGGGCGGTAACCCGAATGCATCCGCGGCCAGTGCCGTTTTCAGGGCATCGGCGCCGCGCGAGGACACCGCGACCGTAGGCACCACCGGCACGCCGAGCGCCGAGGCCAATGCCGGCACATCGATGGTGATGCCGCGCTTATCCGCGGCATCCATCATGTTCAAAGCCACCAGCAACGGCTTGCCAAGCGCCTTCAGCTCCAGCACGAAACGCAGGTGCAGGCGCAGATTGGTGGCATCAACGACACAGACCAGCACATCGGGAGAGAACCGGTACGTACCGCTGTCCATGCAGATTTGCCGGGTGATTTCCTCATCGGGACTGGCGGCTTTCAGGCTGTACGCACCCGGAAGGTCAAGGATACGGACCTGAGACTGGTCAAGGACGAACTGGCCCTCCTTGCGTTCGACGGTAACGCCGGCATAATTGGCCACCTTCTGACGGCTTCCGGTCAGCAGATTGAACAGCGCGGTTTTGCCGCAGTTCGGGTTGCCGACCAATGCGACATTCAATGTCTTCATGGCGCCACCGTAATCTGGATTCGAACGGCTTCAGAGGCACGCAGCGCAAATCGGGTGAATCCGACCTGTACCAAAATGGGATCGCCGCCAAACGGCGCCAAAGCGATGCAGCGAACGGCTTCGCCCGGGACAAACCCGAGGTCCAGAAGACGCATGGCAATGGCATCGCCCTCGCCCTGCGGCGTCACCGCCTGCACATGGGCTTCCTGTCCGACGGTCAATTGGCTCAAATTCATGCCCGTTTTCCAAATGGGAATTATTCTCATTATAGCGCTAAGTTGTGAAAATGCTGTTGATTTTGCTCAAGTGTGGTCCGAAATTCAGCCGGTCTTCACAATATGCGGCTGTAAAGACACATGAAACCCATGCCGTGCGCTGAACCTGCCGTCCTTGAACTCCGATCACCCACTTGTCTACTGCGCTAATGACGATCCGAATCCCTCAATCCGCAAGGAAGTCGGCCACACCGTGCTTGCAGAAAAACCAGCCCAACACCCGATGAAGCACGCCACCGATGCCGATGGCGCATCGCGCATATACGCCCAGCCGCCCTTCAAGCGCAACGCGTTCTGACCGGCGCCACACGCACCGGACCGGCGGGATATCCGTTATCATTTCCTTTTGGGAATCCTCAGGCCATGTCCGATACCGTCCTGCTCGAACGTCGCGGCACCCTGGCGACGCTGACTCTCAACCGGCCTGCCAGCCATAATGCCTTCGATGCCAGCCTCATATCCGATCTGGAAGAGGCTTTGGCGGAAGTGGAAGCCACCCGGGCCCGCTGTCTGGTAGTGACCGGGGCGGGCAGCACCTTCTCGGCCGGCGCAGATCTGAACTGGATGCGCGACATGGCGCAGGCCCCGGAAAACGAAAACTTCGAAGATGCCATGGCACTGGCACGCTGTCTGCGTCGCTTGGACAACCTGCCGATACCGGTGCTGGCGCGTGTCAATGGTTCGGCCTACGGCGGCGGCGTCGGCCTGCTGGCCTGCTGCGATATCGCCATTGGCGTGGATACCGCCAAATTCACCCTCAGCGAAGTCAAACTCGGCCTGGTGCCGGCGGTGATTTCCCCGTATGTGATTGCCGCCATCGGCACACGCCATGCCCGCCGGTATTTTCTGTCAGCGGAGATCTTCGATGCCGTGCAGGCCCTGCACATCGGACTGCTGCATGAAGCGGTTCCGGCAGCGCAGCTGGATGCCAGTATCGACCGCATCGTACATTGGATCGGCAAAGCCGGGCCGAAAGCGGTAGCCGCCGCCAAACAGCTGATCCGGGAGTACAGTCCGGCCGGAACCGCGCTGCAAATGGAAAACCAGGACAAGGATAATGCCGAACTGATTGCCCGCCTGCGGGTCAGCACCGAGGGCCAGGAGGGTCTGAGTGCCTTTCTCGAAAAGCGGCCGAGCGGCTGGATCGAACAATGAAAGTACCGGTCATCAACCTCGATCAGCTCATGCCTGTCGCCCTGTCAGAGCGTCTGCCGGGCGCCCCCGATGCCTATCTCGGTGCGGCCATCGCACCGATTTCCTCGGAACTGGGTGCCGAAAAGCTCGGTTACAACCTGACCGTAGTACCACCGGGAAAATCCGCATTCCCGTTCCACAATCATTTCGGCAATGAAGAAATGTTTTTCATCCTCGAAGGCCATGGCGAACTGCGTTTTGGCGCAGACCGTTTCCCACTGCGTGCCGGAGACATCATCGCATGCCCCTGCGGCGGCCATGAGCGCGCGCATCAAATCATAAACACGTCTGAATCCGATAGCCTGCGCTATCTTGCAGTCAGTACCGCCATCAGCCCCGACATGTTCCAGTATCCCGACTCGGGCAAAACCGGAGCCTCGCATTTTGCCGGCACCGATGCCGCCGGTTTTCCGCAGGCTATTCGCCTTCGTAACCGCATCGACGACAATCTCGACTATTGGGACGGCGAATGAGCCTGTTCGACAAAATCCTGATTGCCAACCGGGGTGAAATCGCCTGCCGCGTCATGCGCACTTGCCGACAGCTGGGCATCGCTACCGTGGCAGTGTATTCGGAAGCCGACCGCAATGCCGAGCATGTCCGCATCGCCGATGAATCGGTTTGCATCGGCCCACCGGAGGCGACGGCCAGTTATCTGGACCGGCAGGCCGTTCTGGAGGCCGCATTGACCACCGGCAGCCAGGCCATCCATCCCGGTTACGGCTTCCTTTCCGAAAATGCCGAGTTCGCCGAAATGGTGGAGGCCGCTGGCCTGATGTTCATCGGTCCGAAAGCCGCCAGCATGCGGGCGATGGGTTCCAAGGCCGGCGCCAAAGCCTTGATGGCCGCCCACGGCGTGCCGGTCGTGCCCGGTTACGGCGGCGAGGACCAGGACCCGGCGCATCTGCAACGTGAAGCCGATGCCGTCGGCTATCCGTTGATGATCAAGGCCGCCCATGGTGGTGGCGGTAAAGGCATGCGTATCGTACATGAGCCGGCGGTCTTCGCGGCGGCGCTCGAATCCTGTCAACGCGAGGCGCGCAACGCCTTCGGCAAGGACCGTGTACTGCTCGAGCGCTACATCGAAAAACCGCGACATATCGAGTTCCAGATCTTTGCCGACAGCCACGGCAACACCATCCATCTCGGCGAGCGCGAATGCTCGGCGCAGCGCCGTTTCCAGAAAGTCATCGAAGAGTCGCCCTCGCCTTTTCTTGATGCCGAGCACCGTGCACGCATGGCCCAGGCGGCTGTGGCCGCTGCGCGCGCCGTGGATTATCGCAATGCCGGAACCGTCGAGTTCATCGTCGCGCCCAACGGTGATTTTTACTTCATGGAAATCAATTCACGGCTGCAGGTCGAGCATCCGGTCACTGAAATGGTTACCGGGCTTGATCTGGTCCAGTGGCAGATTGAAGTCGCGGCCGGTCGCCCGCTGCCCCTGCCGCAGGACGCCATCCGCCATCAGGGCCACGCGATTGAAGTGCGCCTGTATGCGGAAAACCCGGATCTGAATTTCATGCCCGGCAGCGGCACCATCCGCCAGCTGCATCTGCCCGACACCGATCCCGGTCTGCGCATCGATGGCGGCTTTCGCCAAGGCGATCATGTCAGTGTGTTCTACGACCCGATGCTGGCCAAGCTCATCGTGCATGCCGACAGCCGCGAAGCCGCCCTTCAGCGCCTGCAGGACGCTCTGGCCGGCTGCCAGATTTTCGGTTTGCCGAGCAACATCGGATTTCTCGAAGATTTGGTCGCGCACCCGGCGGTGCAGCGTGGCGATATCGACACCGGTTTTCTCGACCGGAACCTCAATGAAGTCCTGAAACAACCGGAACAGCTGCCGGCCTGGCACACAATCGCAGCCGCTTATTTCAGCCTGAAGGCTGCCGAGCATGCAGTGTCGTCTGCCCATTCTGGCGATCCCTGGTCGCAACGCGATTTCTGGCGGCCATATGGCCAAGCAATGTTCCGCGTCGCAATGAAACACCATGCCGATTACGAAATTTTCCAGATCCGATTAGCCGGCGATCAGCTGAGCCTGAGCGTTCACGATGCCGTGTTCGAAGCGCGCATCCGGGACGCCGGCAGGGATATGGTATCGCTGGATCTGGATGGCCGGCACCATACCCTGCATTGCTTCCATTATGACAATGCCTTGGTGGTCCACGACGGCCGGCGCCGGTCGCACTGGCAGATCCGGATTCCGGGCAGTGATGCCGGCGATGGCGCCAACCGTTCCGACGGATTCATCCGGGCTCCGATGCCCGGCAAACTGGCGGTGCTGAAGGTACAGTCCGGGCAATCGGTGCAGGCCGGCGACGAACTGGCGATCATGGAGTCCATGAAAATGGAACTCAGCATCAAGGCGCCGGGCAACGGCAGCATCACCGGGATTCTTGCCGAAGCCGGAAGCATGCTGGATTCCGATGCCGGCATTTTCAGCTGGGAACCCGCGAATGACTGACCATGTCCGCATCGTCGAAGTGGCCGCGCGCGATGGCCTGCAGAATGAAGCGGGATTCGTCGCCACCGCCGACAAAGCCGAACTGATCGGTCGCCTGGCCGACTGCGGGCTGCGCAGCATCGAAGCGACCAGCTTCGTCAGCCCGAAGTGGGTGCCGCAGCTGGCCGATGCCGAACAGCTGTTTGCCCTGCTTCCGAAAGACGATGGCCGCCGGTATCCGGTACTGGTGCCGAACCTGAAAGGCTACGAACGCGCGCTTGCCTGCGGCGCCCGGGAAGTGGCGGTGTTCGCCGCCGCGTCGGAGGCGTTCAGCATGCGCAACATCAATGCCAGCATCGATGAAAGCATCGTGCGCTTCCAACCCGTGCTCGAGCGCGCCACGGGGGATGGCATCGCCGTGCGCGGCTATATCTCGACCGTACTCGGCTGCCCTTATCAGGGTGCGGTCGACACCGCCGATGTGGTACGTCTGGCCAAAACCCTGAAAGACATGGGTTGTTACGAAATCTCTCTGGGCGACACCATCGGTGTCGGTACCGCACATGCCGCACGTAAGCTGGTGCTGGCCGTGGCCACGGAAATCCCGATGCAGGCGATTGCCGTGCACTTCCACGACACCTACGGGCAGGCTTTGGCCAATGTCTACGCCTGCCTTGAAGCCGGCGTGCGCACAGTGGACGCCTCGGTTTCCGGTACCGGCGGCTGTCCGTATGCCAAAGGCGCCAGCGGCAATCTGGCCACCGAAGATCTGGTTTATGCGCTGCATGGCATGGGCTTTGCCACCGGCGTGGATTTGGCTAGACTGGTCGACACCGGCGTCTGGCTGAGCCGACTGCTCGGCCGGCCGAGTGCCAGCAAAGTCAACCGGGCCATGCGCCATGAAAAACCGTAACTGGAAAATCCGTCCGATTACGCCCCACGATGACTCACGTGTGGCTTACATCATCCGCAATGTGATGCCGGAGTTCGGTGCCGATGGCGAGGGATTCGCCATCAATGATCCGGAAGTGGACTGGATGAGCAGAGCCTACAACGCGCCCCGAAGCGTCTATTTTGTGGTCGAACTGGAAGGCCAGGTCATGGGCGGCGGCGGTATTGCACCGCTGGAAGGAGCGACCAATCCTCGCGTCTGCGAGTTGCGCAAGATGTACTTCCTGCCCGCGCTGCGCGGACTTGGCGCCGGTCAGGCCTTGATGGATGCCTGCCTGGCCAAGGCCCGCGATTTCGGGTTCGAGCTGTGCTATCTCGAAACCCTCGCCGGGATGGACAGCGCCATGGCGCTGTATCACAAAGCCGGATTCCGTTCCCTGGACAAGCCCATGGGCGATACCGGCCACGGCGGCTGCAATCGGTTCTTCTCGAAAAGCCTCTAGGAAATCAACGCGTCCGGCCAAGCTCGATGAAGATGTTACTGTCGCCATCGTTGCTGTGACCATAACCCATCATCAGCAGGCCGATCAAGGAATCGAAACCAAGGTAAGCACCGCCGTACTTCTGTTAGTCCTCAGAATCTGAAAGGTTTTCGGCGTTTTTTGCTAAAATGATGCATTCCACCGAGGGTTTACCATGAATCTTTCCGATACCCGCGCCATCATCACCGGCGGCGTTTCCGGGCTCGGCTTCGCCATTGCCCAGCACATTGTCGCCCATCGCGGCAAGGTGGCTTTATTCGACATCAACAGCCTCAAAGCCGCTGAAGCCATCACCCTGTTGGGCGCCGCCAATGCCGTCTATTTAAGCACCGATGTTTCCGATGAAATGCAGGTGGCCGAGAATACCGCCAAGGCCGCCGAATTCATGGGCGGTCTGAACGCCGCTATCAACTGTGCCGGCATCATCGGCGCCGGCCGCGTCCTGGGCCGCGAGGCCTGCATGCCGCTGGCGCAGTTTTCCAACACCATCCGCGTCAATCTGATCGGCAGCTTCAACATCGCGAAGGCGGCGGCCGATGTGATGCAGCATAATTCTTCCGGCGAAGACGGCGAGCGCGGCGTCATCATCAACACCGCTTCGGTGGCGGCGTTTGATGGGCAAATCGGCCAGGCCGCTTATTCCGCTTCCAAGGGCGGCGTGGTCGGCATGACCTTGCCGATGGCCCGCGAATTGGCCCGCTTCGGCATCCGCGTGATGACCATCGCGCCTGGCATTTTCTGGACGCCAATGGTGGACGGCATGCCGCCGGCCGTGCAGGAGTCGCTGTCGGCATCAATCCCATTTCCGGCCCGCCTCGGCAAGCCGGAGGAGTTCGCCGCGACCGCCGCATTTATTCTGCAAAACCGCTACCTCAACGGCGAAACCATCCGCCTCGACGGCTCGGTCCGTCTGGCCGCCAAATAACCCACTACGGATTTCCCCATGAAAGCTTGCGATGTCAAAAAAGGCAATGTCGTCGAATACAACAACACCGTGTACCAGATCCGCGATATCGAACGCTCCGCGCCGCAGGGCCGCGGTGGCAATGTTACCTTCCGCTTCACCATGTATTCGGTACCGGCCGGCAACAAATACGATCTGAGTCTGCGCGCCGATGATGATTTGAAGGAACTGGATCTGGTACGCCGGGAAGCCAGCTTCTCGTACATGGACGGCGACGCCTTCGTTTTCCTCGACAGCGAGGACTTCACCCCCTACCAGCTGGATGCCAACATCATCGGCGACATGGCCGGCTACATCACCGAAGGCCTTGAAGGCGTTTACGTGCAGCTGATTGATGACGCACCGGTCGCCATCCAGATGCCGCCGAGTGTAGTCCTTGAAGTCGTCGACACACCGCCCGAGCTCAAGGGCGGCACCGCCACCAAGCGCCCGAAACCGGCCAAGCTCAGCACCGGCATCGAAATCCAGGTGCCCGAGTACATCAGCAACGGCGAAAAAATTCTGGTGTCGACGCTGACCGGCGAATTCAACGGCCGCGCCTGATGCGAGCCGATTACGGCGTTCGGTTGGAGCCGCTGGCACTGCATCATGCCGAAGGCCGCAAGCGGCTTCTAGCGGGTTGAATCAATCCCGTTCCAGCCAGCGCTGCGCCATGCGCCGAATGGAAACCTCCAGTCGTTCATCGCGGGCCAATTCGCCAACATCGAACCATTGCAGCGCGAAGGACTCGACATTTCCGGAAAAATCCAGAGAACCGGTCGCGTGCACGACAAAACGGATGTCGTAATGCCAATGTTCTCGAACAGGGCCCCGCGCCGGGATGCGGTGCTTATCCAGATCAAAAATTGCCCGCTCGACCTGCAGATCCGGCAATCCGGTTTCTTCGCGGGCCTCACGCAACGCCACGCCGGCCAGGTCCCAGTCCCCATCGGCATGCCCGCCGGGCTGCAACCAGCGGTCCAGCTTGCAGTGATGCATCAGCAGCGCTTGCCGACCATCGGTTGTGACTACCCAGGCCGAACCGGTCAGGTGCCCATCGAGCCGGCTGCGCTGGCAGGCGTCAGCATGGCCGGCAACCAGCGCCATAAACTCTCCGCGGAGCGCGCTTTCGGCCGCCCCGGAAACCGGAAAATTCGCCAGCGATTCCAGTAAGTTGTGTCGAAAATCAGTCATGGTGGTGAATAATTCCCCGAATAGGCAGGAAAGGGCTTTACCCCTGAGTTCATCTAGCTTATGGTAAATGGGTTCGTCCGGATTGCCCGGTACGTTCATATCGCACAATAAAAACCTACTTCAGAGGGCAGATTTATGGCCAATACCCCCACCACGGGACTTCTTTCGCGCATGCTCATGCGCAAAAGCGTAGAACAAGTCCAAAGGGAAAGCGAAACCAGTGCGCTAAAACGCACATTGGGCAAGTGGAATCTCGTTTTCCTTGGCGTCGGCTGCATCATCGGTGCCGGCATTTTCGTCAGAACCGGCAACGCGGCGGCTTTACATGCTGGTCCGGCGGTTTTATTGTCATTCCTGGTCGCCGGCGTGGTCTGCGCCTTGGCCGGTCTGTGTTACGCCGAACTGTCCTCGACCCTGCCGGTTTCCGGCTCGGCCTACACCTACAGCTACACCACGGTCGGCGAATTCGCCGCATGGATCATGGGCGGGCTGCTCCTTCTGGAATACGGCCTGGCCGCTTCGGTGGTCGCGGTCGGCTGGTCCGGTTACGTGGTCAGCCTGCTGGGTGATTACGGCCTGGTGATTCCACCCGAACTGACCGGCCCCTTCGGACACGCGCTGATGCGTGACGGGGCTGCCGTGATCGGACCGGATGGCAATGCGGTCACCACCCTGTTCAATCTTCCGGCCTTCCTGATCTGCCTTGCCCTCGCCGGCCTGCTGATCATCGGTGTTTCCGAAAGCGCCAAAGTGAACAATGTCATCGTTGCCATCAAGGCCTCGGTCATCATCGCCTTCATCATCATCGTCGGCTGGTTCGTTATTCAGCACTTCGATACCCTGAAAGCCAACTGGGACCCGTTTATTCCCGAAGCGACCGGTAAAGATGGCGAGTTCGGTTGGGGCGGAATTTTCCGCGCTGCATCGATTGTTTTCTTTGCATACATCGGCTTTGAAGCCGTCTCTACGGCAGGACAGGAAGCCAAAGACCCGAAACGCGACATGCCTTTCGGTATCATCGGATCCCTGTTGATCTGCACCATCTTGTATATCCTGGTCGCGATCGTGATGACCCTGATGGTCAACTACAAGATGTTGAACGTGCCCGATCCGGTTGCCGTAGCAGTGGATGCCATGGGTCCGGCCTGGGGCTGGTTTGCCAAGACCATCAAGATCGGCGCCATCATCGGCCTGACTTCGGTCATTCTGGTGCTGATGTACGGCCAAACCCGCATCTTCTACACCATGGCCCGCGACGGTCTGCTGCCGAAAGTGTTCTCGAAAGTGCATTCGAAGTTCAAGACTCCGTGGATCAACACCATCCTGGTCGGCTTCCTGACCGCCTCTTCGGCCGCGTTCTTCGACATCAACACCCTCGGCGACATGACCTCGGTCGGTACGCTGGCGGCGTTCGGCATCGTCTGCCTGTCGGTCATCTGGCTGCGCACCACCCACCCTGAAATCCCGCGCGGCTTCAAGGTACCGCTGTATCCGGTGCTGCCGGCTTTCGGAATCGTGGCCTGCTTTGCGCTAATCTTCACGGTTGAAACCCGCGTTCTGGTGTTCTTCGGCTGGTATTTGCTCGCGGCGGTCATTCTGTACTTCGTTTATGGCATGCGCAATTCTCAGCTGCAGAAAGGCCTGCAACAGCACGATTAAGCCTGTTTATGCGTAATTGAAAACGGCGCCCTCGGGCGCCGTTTTTTATTCTGGGTCAGAATCCGAGGTATCCGGAAGCGCGGGAACATCATCTTCCAACAGCGCGAATGGGACCGACTTGGCGGTTTTGGCACCCAATGCCTTGAGCTGTTCCGTCTGGCGGACTAGATTGCCTTTCCCGGAAGACAGGCGCTTCACTGCCGAATCCTGGGCCTCATTGGCCATCGCGAGCGCCTTGCTGACTTTGGCCATATCGGTACTGAAAGCTACGAACTGATCATAAAGTTTTCCGGCCTGTTCGGCGATTTTCATGGCATTGCTGCTGCGCATGTCCAGTTTCTGCAGGTGCGCCACGGTACGGCAGGTGGCCAGCAAGGTACTGGGCGCCGCCACCACGATGTTTTTATCGAGCGCATAGGTATACAGGCCATCATCGGCACGGAGTGCATCGATGAATGCCGACTCGACCGGAATGAAAATCAGCACGAAATCCAGATTGCGCTTGCCGGGCAGTTCTTCGTAGGCCTTTGCCGACAGCCCGTCGATATGGTTTTTCAGCGAGCGCACATGCTCCTTCAGGGCGGTTTCGCGTTCGAGGGCGGATTCAGCGTTGATATAGCGGTCATAGGCAGTCAGCGACACCTTGGAGTCGACGATGATGGCTTTGTTTTCCGGCAGGAAGATGATGCAGTCCGGTTGCTTGCGGCTGTTGTGTTCATCGACATAGGAGAACTGCGCATGGTAATCACGGCCTTCGGTCAGGCCGGAGGCATCGAGAATTCGGCCCAGCACCTGTTCGCCCCAGCCGCCCTGGGTCTTGTTGTCGCCTTTGAGCGCACGGGTCAGATTGGTCGCTTCTTCGGCCATGCGCAGATTCAGTTCCTTCAGAGTATGGATACCCTGATTGGTCTGCTGAACCGTGGTCCTGAACTCGCCGATTTGGGTCTTGAGCGGGTTCAGCATCGCCTCCAGATGCTCTTTGCTCTGGCTTTTGAAGGCCGTCGATTTTTCGTCGAAAATGCGGTTGGCCAGATTCTCAAAGTTTTCCTTGAGCCGGCTTTCAGCTGAAACAAGCTGCTGCAACTGTTCGGCGGCAGCCGCTTCCCGCGCAGCGGCACCGGACTCCAAGGCGGCGTACTTCTCGCGCATGGCCGCCAGATCGTCGGCTTGACCGGCAAGCCTGCGGTTCTCGTCACGCAGATAGTCCAATTGCGCGACAAGGGATGCTTTCTTCAGCATGAAGACCACCGCTGCGACAGCAGAAGCGATCAGTAGAATCAGCAAAACAACATGGATGGCATCAAAGGACATAAAAAAGCCAAGCTCGAGGGGAACTTGGCTTATCTTACGGCATGGCGGTCTCGTATTCCGAGTCCGAGGGAAACCGAGGCGGAATCAGGCCTTCTTCGCCCAGGCCGAGCACCAGCCGGCCGGAGCGACGGCAAACCCCGGAAAGATGCCGCATCCTTTGGTGGCGGGCTGGAACAGCGAACAATTGGCACAATTGCTACCGGGCTTCACGCCCACGCCTTTTTTGGCATCGGCGACGTACTTGAGCGCGACCGCCTGCGGATTGGTGGCCGGCAGCGGCTTCAGGGCCTGGGCAGATGCCGAAGTGGAAAGCATGGCACCGGCAAACGGCAGGGCCGCCACCGAAACCAGGCCACGAACCAGGAATTGGCGGCGACTGTTTTCTTGGGATTTCATGGTAACGCTCCGATAATCATGAGAAAATGGACTGGCGGTAATCATACCTCCACCGACGGTATGCTGACTTAATCCAAGTCAACGTATTGGCAATTTTCTGTAATACTTTCAATCAATTGAGAATGACTCTTATTCATGAATTTCCGAGATGCCAACGCTGAACTCGAACGCCTCATCGCGTGCACGGCCAAATTGGCTGCCGCGGGACTGACACCGGCGACCAGCAGTAACTTTTCCATCCGCGCCGATGCCGAAAGCTGTCTGATCACGGTCAGCGGCAGGGACAAGGGGTGTCTGAGCGCGGATGATTTCATGCGGGTCGACAGCCGTGGCATGGCACTGGAACCTGGACGCACATCCTCCGCCGAAACCCTGCTGCACACCCAGATCTACCGGGAACGTCCGGAGGCCGGTGCGGTATTGCATACCCATTCACTGGCACAGACACTGCTGTCGATGCGGCATGCCAATGATGGCTTCATTGAAATCAAAGGCTACGAGCTTCTGAAAGCATTCCATGGCATCAAAACGCACGACACCGCCATCCGCATTCCGATTGTGGCCAATTCCCAGGACATGAATGCCTTGTGCGAGGCCATCGCGCCCGCCTTCGCCGAAACCGCATTCTGGGGCTACCTGATTGCCGGTCACGGCCTGTATGCCTGGGGCCGTGATGTTGAAGAAGCGCAGCGTCACCTGGACGCCTTTGAGTTTCTTTTAACCGCTGAAATGACCAAACTGGGATTCCGCATATGAGCCGTTTGCGCGTATTTTCCGAAACCGCCCCCGATACCGTACTTTTCGAAAGCAGTGATGCCGCTGTCATCGCTGAGCGACTCCAAGCCATCGGGGTCGGCTTCGAGCGCTGGACGGTCCGCCCGATTGCCGACGATGCCAGCAACGAATCTATTCTTGCAGCCTACAAGCCCGAAATCGACCAGCTGGTGGCGGAGAACGGTTTCCGCGCCGTGGATGTGGTCAGCATCAATCCTGACCATCCCGAACGCGAAGCCATGCGCGCGAAATTCCTGAGCGAGCACAGCCATAAAGAAGATGAAGTGCGCTTCTTCGTCCGCGGCTCCGGCCTTTTCACCCTCCATATCGAAGACCGCGTCTATGAGATCCTGTGTCAAACCCAGGATCTGATCCGTGTTCCGGACGGCACCAAGCACTGGTTCGACATGGGTCCCGCGCCGCGCTTTACCGCCATCCGCTTCTTCACCGAGGCCGATGGCTGGGTCGGTTATTTCACCGACTCCGGACTTGCCGAGCGCTTTCCACGCTACGAAGGCCATGCATGAGTGCGGTCAAGGCCATCGTCACCGACATCGAAGGCACCACCAGTTCCATCGCCTTCGTACGGGAAGTTCTGTTTCCGCATGCGCGCGAAGCCTTGCCGCGCTTCCTGCAGGAACAGCATGGTCGCGCCGAAGTCATGCACTGGATCAAAACGGTGGCCGAAGAAAATGGGCTGCCTGCGAGTGATCTTGATGGCGTTACCGAAATCCTGCTGCAGTGGATCGATCAGGACCGAAAACACACGGCATTGAAGGGACTGCAGGGCATGATCTGGGTCGATGGCTACGCCAGGGCGGCCTTCAAAGCGCCGGTCTATGACGATGCCTATGCCGCACTGCGCCGCTGGAATTCTGCAGGGATACCGATTTACGTATACAGCTCCGGCTCGGTTCCCGCCCAGAAACTGTTTTTCGCCCACACCGACCACGGTGATCTGTGTCCGCTGTTCACGGGACATTACGATACCGAAATCGGCGGAAAGCGCGAGGCTGGAAGCTATGTACGCATCGCCGGTAGCATCGGCATTGCTCCGGAAAATTTATTGTTTCTGTCCGATATCGTCGAGGAACTCGATGCCGCTCGGGATGCCGGATGGCAGACGATGCTGGTTGACCGGCGCGAAGATTATCCGCAGGCACGCACCGGTGATGCAGCGCATGGACACGCACGGGCCGAACGCTTCAGCGACATTAGTGCGCTTTAAGGTTGCCGCGCTTCCAGGCGGTAAATGGCATCCTGCGTGACCTCACCAAGCCAATCATCGATGGCCCGGACACGGATGCGGTGCTCGCCGAGCGCCAAATCCGTGGGCAAGGCGAAGCGCCAGAGATGGCTGGAAATGGTGGCTTCCGGAGCACGGTCATAGCCGGTCAGGGCCGATGCAGCGTCATCCCTTAGATTTATGGCAAGTACCCGCGGGTCCGCCTTATCGACGCGCTGCATCGACTGCCAGGCACCGTCATCGATTTTGACTTCCACACGGGTATCCGGACGCGCCATGAACACGTTCGCGTAGAGGCCGACCCCCGGATAGGCACCCTGTCTGAGGACCTGCGGGGCATGCAGAGCCATCGCGGCATCCGGACGATTACCGGCATTGAACCACTGAAGCCGGTAATCCCCATTTGAAATGTGCAGACGGGCGTAGCCATTCGGCGTGCCGTCGCTCATCATGGCATCAGGCAGACCATCTTTATCCTGTTCACCGGCCCAATAGCCCCCGCAGGTGGCACCGGCGTTGTACTCGAACAGGCGGCCGGCACCATGCCAATCGCTGTCCGGGCCATGCCGGACGAGATTCTGCGCATGCGAATGCGCCGTAAGCAACAAGACATCCCGGAAAGGCGCAAGCAGTTTGAACAGACGCCGGCGATCGGCGCCGCGGAAGGTTTCGGCACCGCTCTGGGCCTGGAAGAAGGGAATATGCGCCGAAATCACCAGCAGTTTGTTTTTATCGGCTCCGGCCAGATAGCGCGCCAGGAAATGGAACTGCGATTCCCGCAGACCGCCGATATAGACCGGCTTGGAGCCTGGCCGGTAAATCACATCATCCATGACGATGAAGTTGGCTTCCTGTTCTTCCCAAGCGAAGGTATCCGGCCCGAATTGGGCGCGGAAGCTTTCCAGTGAACCTGCATCACCGGCCGCATCGAAATCGATGTCATGGTTTCCAGCGGCGTAAAGGCGCGGAATACCGAGCTGACTGTCGGCTTTTTTAACTTCCGGCAACAGCGTTAAATCATCATGCACGATGTCGCCGAGACTGATCCCGAGCGTTGCTGCAGGATTACCGCGCAGTGGCGTGATAATGTCACGGAGGTAGTAATCAATATCGACGGCCGACTTCGGCTGCGGATCACCGAACACCAGGACCGAAAGTGGCGAGTTTTCAGGCTGCACGACCGGATGCAAGGCGAACGATTTGCAGCCGGTATCGGAACGCGGCACACCACCGTATTTCAGGCCCTGGGCGCTTCCGGTCTGATTGGCAAAGAAATCCGGGAGCCCATCGCTGCGCAGTGGCAGCGCATAGCCTGCCGGCTTGATGATGAACAGGGTTTTTCCGGGCGCGGCGGCCAGCCGGTAGCGGCCGTCGCTGTCGCTGCGGACGATGTGTTCGCCATCGGAAACGCCAACTCCGGACAGTCCGCGTTCGCCCTGATCGAAAACACCGTTGCGGTTGGCATCGATGAACGCCCTGCTGTCACACTCCGCACGCAGCATCGACGGAATAAGCGCCAATGCCGCAGACAGCAGAATACCGGCGCGCATGGCTATTGTGCGGCCCGCGCCGCCATCAGCAACTCGCCATGCTCGACCAGATCGACCATGCGCTGGACCTCGCCATCCATGGCGCGGTCGGCTGACATGAAGGCGATATGCCGGCGCACTGCCGCCAATGCCGCCGCCACCGGACGACCCGGCGTGAATTCAGCGGCTTCGGCGAGTTCAGCACGCAGCGCTTCGACCTCCGCCATGAAAGCGGCATGATCAGCATCCCCGGTGCCCGGGGCGCCGTTGATTTTGGAAGCCAGGGCAGCACTGTCATGGCCAGAAGCAAGCTGGCGGGCCGCATTGATCATGTCCTTGCGAAATTCGAGCGCCTGCGCCGCGGTATAGATTTCCAGAGCGATGACCTTGCCGAGATCCTGGGCCATATCCAACACATGACGAGCCTCGTTGGCGCCCATGGAGACGTGGTCTTCGGCGTTGGCGCTGGTCGGAATGGAATAAACCGAAGCCGGATGGGCGCGGGTCGCCAGATCATTGACGATGGCTGCGGCCGTGTATTGGATGATCATGAATCCGCTTTCGGTGCCGTCTTCATTGCCCATCAGAAATGCCGGCAGACCGTCATTGGTGGCCGGATCGACCAGCTTGTTGAGCCGGCGTTCCGAAATGGAGGCCAATACCGGAATCGCGGCTTTGACGTAGCTCATGACCAGTGCCAGCGGCATGCCGTGGAAGTGACCGGCGGAAACGATCTGGTCCTCGATATTGCGTGCGCCTTCCAGCCCCGGAAAAATCAAAGGATTGTCGGTCACGGCATTGAGCTCGATTTCAAGCACCCGCCGCGCCTGGGCAACGGCATCACGGACGGCACCATGTACCTGCGGGATGCAGCGCAGCGAATAACTGTCCTGCGGCTGATGTTTTTTTCCGCCCCGGAAGGGCTTGAAGCGCTGGTAGAATTTTTCCCGGCCGTGGCGTTGGCTCAGCGGCACCCAATCCCAGGCGATATCGAAGTTCAAGGCATCCAGCGAAGCATCCGGCCAGCATCGGGGCAGCCAGGATTTGAAGCGCGGCACCAGATGATAGGCGATATCGGTCAGTTTCGAACCCGCCAGGAACTGCTGAAGATGTTTGGCGGCATGGACCTGCCCCGGATGCGGGCGCAGGGCATGCACATGGTCATCGAAGGCACGCATGCGGCCTGCGAAGGCATCGAGCGTCATGGCGGCCGCAAGATCGGCCGTATCGCAGAGCTCTTCCAGCTTGGCCACCGCCAGCACACCGGTCGCGAGCATCTGCGCGGTTCCGTTATTCAAGGCCAGACCTTCCTTATGCGACAGCACGATCGGCTCCAGACCGGCCTTGGCCAGCGCGTCGGCACCGGACAGACGCTCGCCGTCAAAAAAAGCTTCGCCGCCGCCGAGCAATACGATGGCCAGATGCGACAAAGGTGCCAGATCGCCGCTGGCACCGACGGAGCCGAGTTTCGGTACGACCGGCACCACGCCGGCATTGAGCAACGCGGTCAACGCCTGCAGGGTTTCCACCCGGATACCCGAATGACCGCGCATCAGCGTGTTGATTCGGATGACCATCATGGCCCGAACCACTTCCGGTGCGAACGGCTCGCCCACGCACACGGCATGGGTGATGATCAGATTGCGTTGCAGTTCCTGCAGAAGCGTTTCGCCGCTGCGCCGGCTGTCGCGGATCGGATGTGCACCCAAGAGTTTGTCGGCATTGGACCCGAAACCGGTGGAAATGCCATACAGGGGTTGCTGCTGGGTGACCTGTTCGGCCAGAAACTCCGCGGTTGCGGCCACTTTCGGCAGCTGCAAGGGATCCAGAACCACACTGGCACCGTAGGCAACGGCCACCACCTGCTCATGGCTGAGCCCGGTGCCGGTCAGGGTGATTGATTTCATAAGCCCCACTCCTTGGCTTGGCTCAGGCAACGCAGCAGATCGGCACGGGCGATTTCGACCTGCTTGCCGGTTGCCAGATTCTTCAGACTCACCACACCCTTGGCCTGCTCGCTTTCCCCGAACAGGATCATGTAGCTGAAACCGACTTTGTCGGCATATTGGAACTGCTTGGCCAGTTTCTTGGCTTCCAGCTGCACTTCGCAGGCGATTCCGGCGGCACGCAGCTCGGCGGCCATGGCCAGAGACCCGGAAAGGTCTTCGTCGCGCATCAGGCCGATCAATACCATGTGGTTGTGCGGATCGGGGGCGATCAGACCCGCCTCGCGCAGCTGCCAGAACAGTCGGCTGGCGCCGATGGAAATCCCGACGCCGGGAAGTTTCGATTTGCTGTAGTGGCTGGCCAGATTGTCATAACGTCCGCCGGAGCAGATCGAGCCGATCTGCGGATAATCGTCCAGCGTGGTTTCATAGACGGTGCCGGTGTAGTAATCCAGGCCGCGGGCAATCGAGAAATTCAGGGCGTAATTCTTTTCCGGAACACCAAGATCCTTGAGCATGGTCAACACCATCACCAGTTCGGCAACGCCTTCGGCGGTCTGCGGATAACGCGCTGCGATATCGGACAGAATGGCCTGCGCCGAGGCATGGCTGCTGGAGCGCATGAGCACGAAGCCGAGAATCTGTTCAATGACCGCATGCGCCAAACCGAAGCCCTCGCCTTTCAGGGTCTGCGCTACGGCTTCCGCGCCGCGTTTATCGATCTTGTCGATTTCGCGCAATACAGCCGCCTGATGCGCACCGTCGCCGATACCGATGGCTTCGAAGAAGCCGCGCAGAATCTTACGGTTGTTGAGCGAAATGGTAAACGGCCCGATGGCCAGCTCCGAAAAAACGGCATGGATCACGGCCGGAATTTCCGCATCGTAACGGACCGAAAGCGCATCCTTGCCGACCACATCGATGTCGCACTGGTAAAACTCGCGGAACCGGCCTTTCTGGGCGCGTTCACCGCGATAGACCCGCTGGATCTGATAACGGCGGAACGGAAAGGCCAGCTGGTGTTCGTGCTCGGCCACATAGCGTGCCAGCGGCACGGTCAGATCGAAGCGCAGGGCAAGTTCCGGAGCACCGCCCTGCTCCAGGGCGCCGGTCGACTGGACGAAATAGACCTGACGCTCGGTTTCGCCGCCGGTTTTGGTCAGCAGCACTTCGCTCAACTCGAACACCGGCGTTTCAATCGGCAGGAATCCGAAGCGCTCGTAATTGCGCCGGATGACTTCGAGCATATGGTTGAAAGTGCGCTGCTCGCCTGGCAGCAGTTCCAGGGTACCGGCGGGGGTGCGGGGCTTGATCACAATCGACTCCTACGTTCAAGCCCTTATTTTAACGGGTTGTCGGCGGTTTCGGAGATTCCATGCGAAAAAGCGCTGAGAGCCTTAAAACAGGGCTTTAGCCGAAAGTGCTCTGGGGGTTTTCATGCCAAGTCTTTTCCAGAACAGGGAAAATACGGTAAAATAGCGGAATCGGGGTGTAGCTCAGTCTGGTAGAGCGCTACGTTCGGGACGTAGAGGTCGCAGGTTCGAATCCTGTCTCCCCGACCAACTTTCACGGCGCCGCAAGGCGCTGTTTCAGTTTCTCAAGCCCGGGATTCGCTCCGCCCCCCCCTCGGAAGTGCATGCGGCAGGGCTTTCCTCAGAAGTTCGGGGCCGCTGCCATCAGTATCGGTCCGATTACGACCTGCCGGGACGTGGGCCAATCTGCAGGCCAAAGCTTGCTAAAATAAGCCCATGAATCTCCATTTCTATAACAATCTGCATCGTCGGCTGGAAGTCTTCTCGCCCACCGACCCTGCCAATGTCACGGTCTACCTGTGCGGCCCGACGGTTTACAACTATGTGCATATCGGCAATGCCCGCGGCCCGGTGGTGTTCGATGTCCTGATCAAACTGCTGCGCCGGCGCTATCCGAAAGTGACGTATGCACGCAACATCACCGATGTCGATGACAAAATCAATGCCGCAGCAAAAGCTTTGGATGTACCAATCTCGACCATTACCGGCAAATACACCGCCATCTACCGCGCCGATATGGCCGCGCTCGGCATCCAGGCACCCGACATCGAACCGCATGCCACCGACCATATCCCGCATATCATCGCGATGATTGAACGCCTGATTACCACCGGACACGCCTATGCCGCGGAAGGCCATGTGCTGTTTGCCGTCGACAGCTACGCCGAGTACGGGCAGCTGTCGCGCCGCAGTCTGGATGAAATGATCGCCGGGGCGCGTGTGGAAGTCGCACCCTACAAGCGCCACCCGGGCGACTTCGTACTCTGGAAGCCCTCTACCCCCGACCTGCCCGGCTGGGATTCGCCCTGGGGCATCGGCCGACCAGGCTGGCACATCGAATGCTCGGCGATGAGCGAGGCCCACCTGGGCGAGACCATCGATATCCATGCCGGCGGCGTCGACCTGCAGTTTCCGCACCATGAAAATGAAATCGCCCAAAGCACCTGTGCCCATGGCGGCAAGGTGTTCGCGCGCTTCTGGCTGCACAACGGCATGCTCAACTTCGGTGGCAGCAAGATGTCGAAATCGGTCGGCAACGTCAGCATCCTGCATGAATTGCTGGAAAAGAACCCGCCGGAAGCCCTGCGCTATGCCCTGCTCTCGGCGCATTATCGGCAACCGCTGGACTGGTCCGATGCATTGATTGAGCAGAGCGTGAAGACACTCGACCGCTTGTACGGCACGCTGCGTGATCTGGGCGACGTCGACGCCGGCAGCCTGGCCATTCCCGTATCCATCGAATCGGCTTTGTGCGATGACCTCAACACGCCGCAGGCGCTGGCAGAAATCGCCAATCTGGCCGGCCAGGCGCGGCGCAGCGAAAACGCGGATGAACGCGCCGCGTTGAAAGGGCAGCTGCTGGGCGGGGCCGCCGCACTCGGTCTGCTGCAGCAGGCACCGGAAACCTGGTTCGCAAAGGGTAGCGATGGCAGCGATGATGTCCGGATTCAGGGCCTGGTCGATGAGCGCATTGCCGCCAAGAACAACCGTGATTTTGCCCGTGCCGATGCCATCCGCAAGCAACTGGCCGATGAAGGCATTTTGCTGGAAGATACGCCGCAGGGCGTTCGTTGGAAGCGCGCCTGATGCTGCTGCCGACGGAAGCCAGTGCCGCCGAAGCGCAGGAAGCCATTGCCGAAGAGTTTGCATTTTTCGGCGACTGGTCGGAGCGCTACCAATACCTGATCGACCTGGGTAAACGGCTGCCGGATTTTCCCGAGGCAAGGAAAACCGAAGCCAACCGGCTGCAGGGCTGCCAATCGAAAGTCTGGATCGTACCGCATCGGCAGGACGGCAAACTGTTTTTCTCGGCGGCATCCGATTCCAGCATTGTTTCGGGTTTGGTCTACCTGGCCCTCCGGGTCTACTCGGGCCGGACCGCTGAACAAATCCGT
>Ga0315907_10001756_pt1 | contig 28801 bp, 39 predicted proteins | sample LakEriMetagenome_3_FD_203525 | JGI IMG/M metagenome (GOLD analysis project Ga0315907, IMG submission 203525) | Freshwater fungal communities from buoy surface, Lake Erie, Ohio, United States - Buoy 12 MA123 | ecosystem: Environmental > Aquatic > Freshwater > Lake > Lake biofilm | place: USA...
TACTGCAATTTACCGCGCAATGACCGGCAGCGGGATTAACTCAAGAAACGCAGCTTATAAATTGCTGACAAATAATGACCCACAATTTCGTCAATGATGTTCTGGATAGCGGTTTCGTCGCGGTCGCAGAAGTCATAACGTCCGGAAGCGATCTGGTCGAGTTGATCTTCCAGAAACTCCACGAGGTCATTGTTTTTGGCAGCGGACATGAGCGAGATGGGGCCGATTAGTCCGTGCAACCCGCTGTAGGCTTCCGCGAACGAGTCAGCCAAGTCTGGGAGCCCTTCATAGAACTTCTGGGTGGCCTTATGAACCGCATACGAGCGCGTATTGAGATGGACGCTGTGGGCGACATCACGGGCCAAGAAGAGCATTCCGACGAAATCTGCGGCTTTCATGGTTCTAGCCTACCCCTTGGGCTGCGGAGTTTCAACTTTTTTGGCAAGGGGCTTGCGCTCTAACTCGCAAGGGCGTAATTTAAGCAAGCGGTTTGTTTTCAATAGCACTCTATATAGGAGAGAGCACATGGATAACGAGATGGAATCACAGGAACTGGATCGGGGCTACCGCGAGTACGTGGAGGTACAGCAAAAGCTTGAGCAAGTGGCGCAGCAAGAAGTGGCGCGTGCTGTGGTCGAGGGCGAGCAGTACTTAAAAGCCTTTAGTTTCTTTTTGGACAAGGTGATGCGATGAATTTCAAGTGTGGCGAGTGTCAGCATGAATTCAGCGAGCCGTACATCCAAGAGCATACGGATCTGATTTATTACGGCAGCGCGGTATCGAGTGAGGTGGTGTGCGTCACGCAGCATTGCCCAAATTGTGGCGATGAGGACTTTAGCCGCTGTATTGAGGAAGAGATGGATGAGTGACTGGCGCACAGCGCGTGGGCTTGCTCAGAAGGTGGTGCGCCGTTGCCCAGAATGTGGGGCGGAGCATGCGGGGAAGTGTTCATACCGGCGCAAAAACGGCCCGACTCAGAAGGCGACGGCTGAACAGGCGAGGGCTTGGCTAGAGAAGCGGCGGCGTGATCGGCAACGAAGGCAGATACAGACTCTAATTAGGGAGTTATGTGATGGAATCGAAAGAGCGAGACGATCAATCAGACAGCAGAGTAGCTTCCGGGCGGTGGCGAAAGACCAAAGCCGAAGTGATTCTGGAGCAGATTTACGCAAAGCAGCGCGAAATACGATTACTAGAAATCGAACTAGCGAGGACGGATCCAAATGAACTGGTACCAAAGTTGGAAGGCGAGACTGCGCGTTAAGTTTTGGAGCGACTGGGATCATGTACCGCCGCCGAATTGGGGCTGTAGTCGCCGCAAGTTGGGGGGTTACTACTGGTGAAGCTGGAATACTCACACGACCGGCTGCGGGCTGAGATTCGCGGGCTTGAGGAGCAGATCAAGCAAATGGAGCGCGACCGTGATGAGCTGGGCGATAAGGTGCTGGTGGCGGAGATTGCGCTATCGGTGGTTGTGTTTACGGTGGGCTTCTTTGTGGGGCGTATGACATGAAGGTAGAAATATGCTCGCAGGGTTTGGACGCAATTATTCGCGGTGATCTTAAAAGCGTATTGGACTCATTGAAGCGTGATTTGAAGGCCAGAAAGAGCGGCAAGGGTGTCGGGATCTTTGATACGGATAAGGCCAAAGACGTTGCTGAGATCCAGCGTCATGTTGATGCCTTAAAGATTGTTTTGAAGTATTACGGTGGACGATGAGATGCCCGAAGGTAACGCTGTCATTTGATCAGTACAAGATCCTGCTTGATCGTAAGCGTCGGGCGAACGGTAGGAACGTCAAATACAAAGACTTGATCCAACAGTGGGGTATTCCGCACTACCATTTATCGACGGCGGTGTACCGTGGGATCAAGCAGTACGATTACAGGCTGTGGAAGGAGCAGATGCAATGAAACTCTATGACGTACCGCGAGACTCGCGCATTCAATTGTCTGACGGCACTCAACTGAACTTTAAACGCATTGACGGCATGTATTCACTATGCCTCACGGACGACAACGAGCCGGTGCATGTGGCCGCGTGGACTGAAGTGGCGGTGATGAAGAAGGAGCAACCGCGATGACCCGCGACGACATTATTAACATGGCGCGTGAGGCAGGGTGGACAGAGTATTCACTTTTACACGCGGTGGAGGTGCAGCGGTTAGAAACTTTCGCCGCCCTCGTTGCCGAGCGAGAAAGAGAGGCGTGTGCGAAGGTGTGTGAGGACTTGGGGCGTGGCCACGGATTTGCGTTTGCTGAGTTTGACTGTGCCGCCGCGATTCGGGCGAGGGGTGAAGAACAACCGTATGCCACGCAAGCCGCAATGATTGAATCGCAAACGCATGGGCGAATGCAGATAGACCCTGCAACAGGCAACGTATCAATAGGCGCGATTCGGGCGAGGGGTGAGACATGAAACCTGACACTTACAAGTTGATTCAGATGTGCGTTGAGTCTGGTGTTGAAAAAGGGTTACAACGAGCGAAAAAACATAACGATGCGCCGACAGAGGAGCAGATTCATTACGCAATCACTAAGGAAGTGATGCTGGAAATCCGCGAATGGTTTGAGTTTGAAGAGCCATGAAAAACATATGGGGCGACGACGTTTTTTTGGCGCTGGCTAAGATCCGCGAGCAGGGCTTGTGGGCTGAAGCTGATTTAGTGTCTAAAGAAATGCTCGCTCTACAGGCTGAGGTCGTTTACTTACGGCGACGTATTGAAGCGTCTATTCAAGACCGGGACACATTTAAAGCAGAGTTTGATATATGAAAATAATTAACCCGGCTTGTTTGCTGATTAACAAGGACTACGCAGAGTCTTTTGATCGCGAGGGCATGGAGTTGTTCCACAAGACGATGGTGTCTTTGGCGAGCCAGTTGAAGATCGGAAATCCGAACACTACGGCAACGATGCACGATGATTTGGTGGTGTGGTTTCGCAATCTTTTCTTTCTTGAAGATAAGAAATTTGCCGAGGCTTTGCGTCCTTACATGGGCGATCACACTCTGCACGCACGGACATGGCGTATCTACAATTTGTGCTGGGCACTTTCTCAGGCCGCGCATGTTGCCGGTGATGTGGTAGACATTGGGTGTTACGAGGCCCGCAGCACACACGTTTTTTGTACATACAATAAAGACTTGCTCAAGTATAAGGCTTTGTATTTGTTTGACTACTTTGACGCCCCGGCTGGTGATCATAAAAAGGCGCTACACGGCCCAAAGTTGGAAGAGTTGGTAGCGAAACGCATGTCGGACTTTGAGCCTTTTGTGTGCCCCGGCAGCGTGACGGATACGATTCCGAAGCATTTACCGGATGAGATTTGCTTTGCCCATATTGACTTGAACAGTGCCGAGGCTGAAGCGCATGTGATGCCGGAAGTGTACGAGCGCATGTCGAGGGGCGGGATCATTGTGTTTGATGACTACGGGTTTGCGCGGTATCGGAATTCGGCGCTGGCGCATCAGAAGTTTTTGTCTAAGAAGTTAGAACGTATTTTGGAATTGCCCACTGGGCAGGGGATGATGGTGAAGTTATGAGTGAAGAGTTTGATTTCATTTCGCGACCAGAGAGCAAGAACGACGAGCACGTTTGGTGCAAGATCGATCAAGACGGCAAGCTGGAAGTGTTTGATTGGGAGTTTGTTGAGAAGACGGCTGTGGAGTACGACATGGCGGGTGCTGTGACCCAGCGCAGCAATGCTCAGATCATTTGCAAGTTGGCGATGTTGATTCGTCAGCAGGCACTTGAGCAAGCGGCAGCGGCACTGACTAAGTATCGGGACTTGCCTGCTACGGCTACGGTAATCATGTTGAAAGACCCTTTGGGAGAAGAGTTATGAGAGACGACGATCAGAGTTGGCCGATGCCCATAGCGGACTTAAGCGCAAGGGACTACTTTGCTGCGATGGCGCTACAAGCCATTTTGTCTGGCAACGAGGGTCGGCATGAGAACCGATGGGATTTAGCCAGAGACGCTTATAACGTGGCCGATGCCATGCTTGAAGTAAGGGATGAACAATGAGCCGTTTTGTTTTCTTTCACGTTGGATCTGACATCAGTTTCCCGACGAAGATGGTGCAGTCGCTGAAGGCTGTGATGCCTGACGCTGAGGTCATTATGTGCACGGACGATGCGACTCCGCAGGTGCCGGGAGTAGATGACTACAAGTACTCGCAGGGCAACTACGAGCAGATGATGTACTGGCGAACGAGGGCGTTTGCTGAGGCGAGGCTGACCAAACCGGCTGCGTACATTGACACCGACATGTTGTTTGCGTTGCCGCTAGACCCGGCTGCGATTCTGGCGGAGCGCGAGATTGTGTTCTGTCGGCGGTCGTTTGACCGGGACGCGGGTTTTAACGGACAGCAGCGGGGTGGGGTATTCAAGAAGTATCACGGCATTCCGCTTGGGACTTTGTACCCGTACTTGGGGTGTTTCACGATCACGAAGTCGTGGCGCGAGTGGCAAAACCTGACGTTGCTGATGGGCTTTATGGATAAGCCGTTGCAGTCGTGGTATGGCGATCAGGAGGCCCTAAAGGTGTACTCGCACATGCTGTACCCGGAGCTGGTGGGCGAAGTTGAAGAGATGGATTATGCGTGCTTGCCCGACAAGGCACCCGAGGGTCATGTACCCCGGATTCTGCACTATAAGGGTGCAGCGCGTAAGGAGGCATTTTTAAATGCTTAAGGTATTTATTGGCTGGGATCGGCGTGAGGACGGGGCTTATCAAGTAGCCAAGCATTCGATGGAGTTGTATTCGTCAATCCCGCTCGACATCGTTCCGATAAAGCAGCACGAGTTGCGCGAACAGGGCAGCTACTGGCGTCCGGTTGATTCGTTGGCGAGCACGGAGTTCAGCCTCACGCGGTTTTTGACTCCATATCTCGCGGGGTATTCCGGCTGGGCCTTGTTTTGCGACTGCGATTTTCTTTTCCGGGGGGACATCGCGACTTTGCTTGACTACGCCGACGGGGCAAAAGCGTGCTTCGTTGTACCGCACGACTACCGGCCTACCGAAGCGATCAAAATGGATAACAAGGCGCAACATCAATATCCCCGAAAGAACTGGTCAAGCTTTATGTTCATCAACTGTGAGCATGAACAAGTTAAGCGATTAACGCCAGAGATTGTGAACACTGCCACACCCGCGTATCTTCATAGGTTTGAGTGGCTAACGGACGATGTGATCGGGCACTTGCCGATTGCGTACAACTATTTGGAGGGGTGGTACAGCCGCAATGACTGCCCGAACCCGATAGCGGTGCACATGACTCGCGGGACTCCATTGTTCAAGGACTGGACGCATGTGGAGTACGGCAAGGAATGGATGGCCATGGCGGCGATGGTATGAGCAAGCACGCTAAAGCCATTAAGGCGATTGAGACGGCGTTTCAGGCGGGCAAGTATGCCGAAGCCTTGGATCTGACTAACCATGCCATTGCCTTGAATCCGAAGGATCCTGTTGCGTACCGGGCCAAGGGTCGGTTGCTTCAGATGCAGCGCAAGTTTGAGGAGGCCATCAAGTACTACGAGGCTGCGGAGCGGCGGGGTGCCAAGGACGCGGACGACTTTGTGAACCGTGGTATCTGCAAGGCTGAGTTGCAGCGGTACGACGATGGGATTGAGGACTTTACGAAAGCGTTGGAGAAGAATCCGAAGTACTTACATGCTGTGATTCAGCGTGGCGCGGCCCAGTGGGAGATGCGGCGTTGGGACAAGGCAGAGGAGAACTTCCGGCTTGCCAACGAGATTGCGCCCGACGATGCCAATGCGAACTGGATCTTGGGTTTGTTGGCTTTGCAGCGTAATGACTTCAAGACGGGCTGGCCGTTGTATAACCGCAGGTGGAAGAGCGAGCGGTTCAAGTCGCGTCCGTTGCAAACTGACAAGCCGGAGTGGGAGAAGGACACGGGGCTACGGTCTGTGCTGGTATGGGGCGAGCAGGGCATTGGCGATCAGATCATTTACGGGTCTTTGCTGCCAGCGGTTCGCGAGCGTACTGATCATGTCACGGCGATGGTTGACCCCCGGTTGATTTCTATTTTCAGCCGGTCGATGCCAGACATTGTTTTTCAGTCTCAGATGGACAAGATCCCGAAGGATCGACATGACTCGCACTTGCCATTTGCGTCGATTGGGGGTCATTTCATTCAAGAGGTGGAGGACATACCCCGTCACGTTAATTCGCCCTTTCTGAAGGCTGACCCTGACCGTGTAGCGCAATTGAGAGTAGAGTTGGGTATTCAGCCGGGGGACTTTGTGGTGGGGCTATCGTGGTTAAGCACTGCGATGAAGATTGGCCCGCACAAGAGCATTCCACTGGTCGAGTTGTTACCAATTATCAACGGGCCTAACAGGAAGGTCGTCAATGTTCAGTACGGCTTCAAGAAGTCTGACACAGACCTCTTCAACGCAGAGCATGGCACCAACGTCCTTACCTCTTCGGTGGACTTATGGAAAGACTTTGAGGGTCTCGCCGCACTGCTCATGGTCTGCGATGTTGTCGTGGCGGTCAGCAGCACAACGGTGCATTTGGCCGGAGCGCTTGGGCAGCGGGTCTTGCTCATGGATGCCAACAAGCTGTGGTACTGGGGAAACAAAATCGGTGACACGAGCGCGTGGTATCCAAGGACGAAGATTTTTCAGAGAGAGAACATGATTTCTCCTTGGAATAAAGTGGTTGATTTAGTTAGAAGTGAAGTGGAGTTTATTCAAAATGAAAGAGGGTAAAGATGCCGTCCGAGAATACCTTGCGACTATCGGAAGCCGAGGTGGCAGCGCTGCTAGAGGAGCTAAGAAGCGACGTCCCAAGGAGCACTATAAGCGAATGGCAAAGCTCAGCGCCGCCAAGCGACGAAAGAACAAGCGATCAAGTGAATCCGAGCCACTACAAGAAGGGCGGGATTGAGTGTATTGATGCCATACGGTCGATGCTGACCGAGGAGGAATGGCGGGGTTTTCTGAAAGGTACAGCCATGGCGTATATCTGGCGGCTTGGGCATAAGGATGCCCCCGAGCAGGACGCTAGAAAGACGTTGTGGTACGTCTCATGGCTTGCCAATCAAGATCCGAGGGGGTAAGATCCCCCTGTGCTATCTCGTGATACCTCCTGTAAATCAGGTTGCCCCGGAGTTGAGCGAAAGTTCCTCCGGGGATTTTTTTGTCACTTTGCCCTGACACGATAAACGCGGCGATCCCGTCCGGGGCCGTTGGCCTTGATGACTTCTTCCACGATGTCGCCTGCTTCTAAGAGCGTTTGCAGGATCTCGTTGCGGTCGCGGGCTTTCATGCCTTGGAGCGACTTGGCGAGTTGGGTACTGCTGGCTCCGAGGTCGCCTTGCTTGCGGATGAAGTTCAGGATGCGCTTGTGCGAGGCTTCGGTTTCGTTCTCTGAGATTTCCCGCACGAGCAGATCTTCGGTGTAGTTGAAGCTCCAGCGGCAAAAGTCGTTAGCCATTTTGAAGACTTCTAAAGTGACGATGGGGCTAACCGGGTTGCGTGCGATGGCTTCGATCATGGCGACTTTGATAGTCATTTCGGAGAAACGCACCCAGATATGTTCGTCCTTGCGGGACTGTTGGGTTTGCCATCTCTTGACGACTTCGTACTCTGTGAAAGCTTCCTTATCCCACATGACCGGAATGGGCTCGACTGATGCGTTAGGGATCATTACTTGGTTACTCAGGTTCCCTGCATTAGGCGGGACAACTGCGTAGGAGTCTGCGATGTCCTTGACCAGTTCTTCTGGCGGCGGAATGCGGGCCGGTACGCAGGAGTCTGGGAAGTCTTCAAAGGGCGGCACAAGCAGGATGCGCGACATCGTGCCGTTATCCACCATATCGTGGTTGAGTGCCGGGATCAGCGTGCGCGGGGTTGTAGTGCCAAAGAAGTTGAAGTTAGGCTGATTGATGTCGAAGCGCACACGATTGGTTGAATCGGCGTATTCCTGTCCGTGATAGATACCGTTGCTGCTGGAGTAAATCTCAAGCAGGGTTTTGATGATGTCGCGTTGATGGCTTGCAGCGTTCTTGGCGGTCAGGCTCTGAAGGTACAGGCCCATTTCGTCAAGGTGGCTGATACGCGAGGGGAAGTCGAACAGGGTGCGTAAGATAGCGACGCCTGAACTGAAGCGATCCCCGCAGATTAATTGATTGAGGTTTGCTGCAATCATCAACTCTTTGACGCGCTGCCGGGAGTGGTCTTTACCTGCTCCGGGTTTGGCAACGGCGATTGCGAACAGGTTGCAGCGTGTGCCGAGATCGGCCATGGCGTACCGCCGCCCAAAGATGGCACCGAACATAACGAGGGCGTTAGCGAGCGCAAAGGTCGGCTGCGGCTGCTGAGCAGTGTTGATGACCCAGCGGGTTACCCTGCCTACGAGAGACGGGGTATCGAACCATACATGCGGGAAGTTTTCCTTGGTGCTCTTTTGAGTCTTCTTAGGTTCCTTAAGATTGGTAAGGTCAACGAGCTTAACCGCCTTGACGGGATTCAGGTCAATATGGGTTGGGGGCACCCAGCCGTTTTGCTGAGCGTAGTAATAGAGGGTTCCTGCGCCGATTTTGCTAGGCGGCGACTTGCTGTAATGATCCCAGCGCTGACTGGTTTCGAGGCTGTTGTACTTGCCGGAGGCTCGCGACCACTGATCGAATACGTGCAACCCCTTACCTTCGGTGGCGCAATAGATGGCCATGCCGATACGGTTCCAGTCGTCCCACGAGAGGTCTGGGTTAGGTACATACTTCAGGGCGTCCTCGACCGCTGTCAGAGTGCCCACGAGCCCATCGTTGGAGGTTTTAAGATCCTTTTCGGCCAGAAGCGTGCTGACCAGTCTCTTACGTCTCAGATTGGGCGGTAAAGCGTTATAAGCCTCTTCAGCGGCCTCCAGCACCTGCTGACGGGTCACGATTGGCAGGGCGTTTACGGGCGTCTGGTGCGGTGCGTCGAACGGCCATGCGTAAGGCTTGTTGGTTTCCGGGTGATAGGCGTAGGCAACGAACTGCTGACCGACCCCAAGCACTTCGATAGGGTGCAAGGAGATCTTACTGAAGGGCTCCAGTGTCCGGTACAGGTACAGGGCCTTGGGGGATTTGCCGATGCGGATGAGATCGGTCTGGCCGAGTTTGTTTTGGAACACCTCCCCGACTTTGAGGGCAACGCCTTCGTCCAATACGTCAATATCGATGGCGACGACTTCCCCTGTCAGGATGCCGATGCCGCAACCGGGCCACTTGGTCCAGATGTCGATATGGGTATTAGCAGCGTTGATTTCTGTCCAGCGCGGCAGTTCCCCCCAGACGCCTTCAAAGTAGCGCCCCGGTCGCTTAGTACCCGGCATGATGGGAATGATTCGGTAACCGCCATCAACAAGTTTGGCGGCATAGTCTTCGATGAAGTTGTCAGACATTTTCGATTTGAACCTCGACCCGCTCTTCGCCTTCGTCGTACTGCTTGCTAGCAATAATTTGAGCAACAGCGGCGTCATCTTGCAGAACGATGCCGTTCATGGAGTCCAGTATTACCTTGATGATGTTGTCAAGATCCGGTCGAGAGGTGTGCCAGCCCGTCTTCTTCTTGCTGTTGAAGTAAGCTGTGATCGTGACCTTAACAGGCCCTTCTAGCATAGCCTTACCAAACATAGCAATCTGGAACAGCGACTTAACTTCCTGCTCGTACTTGCGAGTCTTGAAAGGCGTGTAAGCGACCATGTTGCCATTCTTGGCACGACCAAAGCGCGGCCTTCCTTTGCTGACCGGCTTGCCAACAATCACTGCATCAATCATGTGTCAACCCCGCTAATTTATGAATTTTTTGAACGATGCGCCACGGCGTAAGGCTCTTGCGGTTCAAGTAGTTCGCCAAAGTATTGCGATGAATCTTGAGCCTCTTTGCCGCAGAACTAATAGTGAACCCTTGGCGATACAGCAGCAGATACACCTTGTCCCTATCAGACATCCAATCGTAAATACCAATAGCTACTTGCCCTTTGGTTACTCTTTCAATTACCTTCTGCCACTTAGGCGATGGTGCTCTTGAGCCAGTCACCCAGCGGGTCACAGCTTCACGAGAACAGCCGCACATACGCGCAAACTCTGAGTGTGTCAATCCTTTCGATTCGATCCAGTCGTCAAGGGTCATTTTTCCTCCTGCCCACAGTGACATCATGCCACCCCTTGCAATCCGTCACAAGGGGGAGTATTGTTCGACTACCGGGTAAGCCGGGAACACGCTAAACACGCTAAACAGAGGAACACGCAAATGAGAACTGAACTTGAGATTGCCGAAGATCTCTTCAAGGCCAAGCAGGCTGAGAAGGAGGCTGAAGCAAAACGGATAGCGCTGGAAGAAGAACTTGTCGCAGTCCTTGGCAAGCGCGACGAGGGAAGTAAGACCCACTCAGTGGGCGACTACAAGGTGACCATCACCGGACGAGTTAACCGCAAGATTGACTGGGAAGCGTTCGACACTTTGTCGCACAAGATCCCTGAGAACTTGTGGCCGGTGAAGCGAGCCTTGGACGAGACTGGTGTCAAGTACCTTGCGAACAATGAGCCGCAACTTTACAAGATGCTTGCTCCGGCGCTGACTGTTGCACCCGCAAAAACCACTGTATCAATTGTTATGGGAGCATGAGATGGCTATTTCACTTCAAAGTTTACGCAAAACAGGCACTGCCCGACCGCCACGGATTGTGGTCTACGGCACCCACGGCATCGGTAAGTCCACTTTTGCTGCACAGGCTCCGAACCCGGTCTTTATTCAGACCGAAGAGGGCTTGGATGCGGTCAATGCAACGGCTTTCCCGGTATCGCAGTCTTTTGATGAAATGATGGAATCGATTGGTTCGCTGGCCTCTGAGGATCACGACTTCAATACGGTTGTGCTCGACTCAGCGGATTGGGCGGAGCAGTTGATCCACAAGCGCGTCGCGCAGGACAACAACGTGGCTACTATTGACGCCATCGGTTACGGGCGCGGCTACAAGGCGGCAGGTGATTACTGGAAGCAATTGCTGGAAGGCTTCGATCACTTGCGCACTGTCAAGAACATGCAGGTTGTGCTGTTGGCGCATACACAGGTCAAGCGATTCGACGATCCGCTGGCTGACCCGTATGACCGCTATCAGTTGGATCTGCACCACGGCAGCGCGAGTCTCATCAGCGAATGGTGTGACATCCTGATGTTTGCTAACCAGCAATACACTACTGTCAAAAGTGATGTGGGCTTCAATCAGAAGGTCACTCGCGCAATTGGCACCGGCAGTCGTGTACTGTACACGCAGGAGCGTCCGGGCTGGCAGGCCAAGAGTCGATGGCCGCTGCCTGATATGGTTCCCCTCGACTATTCCAAGTTTGCGGATGCCTTGAGCACTGCAATGACAAACGTGATCGGAGAGTAAAATGGCTAAGTTAAATTTTGATGCAAACGCTTTTGATGGCGTTGAGGCCCCGCAAGAGAACACGCTTCTTCCGGCGGGTGAGTACACCATGCAGATTGTGCAGTCCGACTTGCGGCCTACCAAGGCTGGCACGGGTCAGTATCTGTGGCTGGAGTTTGACGTTGTGAGCGGCCCTTGCGCTCCGGGTCGAAAGTTTTGGGATCGACTCAACATCGAAAACCCGAACGATCAGGCCAAGAAGATTGGCTTGTTCCAGTTGCTGGCAATCTCTAAGGCAGTGGGCTTTGCTTTCCCGCCGCCAGACTCGCAGGAACTTCACTTCAAGCCTGTCAAGGTCGTGATTAAGCATAAGGAAAACAAGCAGGGTGCTCTGGAGACCCGTCCCAGCTATTACGGGCTGACGGAAACTCCGAAGGCGGCTCCTGCTGCTGCACCGGCTGCGGCTCCTGCTGGGGCTGCTCCGAAGCCTTGGGAACGGCATAAGAAGTAACGGCGAGGGCGCGGCATCTTGGTGTTTCCCCCACACACCCACCGCTACACTGGGATGTCGCGTCCTCTCCTTGAGAGAAATCATGGCCAAACTACCTGAAACGCATGACCCTACTTTGCTCGCTATTGACGCTGCCTTAGAGGGATCTCAAGAACAAAGGTCTAGACCCTACCTTGGGGCTTCTGCTATTGGTGCCTCGTGCGACCGAAAGTTGTGGCTGAATTTCAGATGGGTCAAACGCGGCTTTATTGAGGCTGCGGGCTTAAGACGAATCAATGATGGGCACCGGGGTGAAAAGGTGGTCGCAGACTTGCTTCGGATGGTTCCGGGGCTTGATCTTTCCACGGAAAAGGAACCCGGTGTCCAGCATTCCTTTGAGGCTTTAGGCGGTCACTTTCGCGGCAACTGCGACGGTTTGCTGATGGGGTTACTGCAAGACCCAACGACGCTGTATATGTGGGAGTGCAAGATCGTCAACGAAGCCAAGTTCAAGAAGTTGGACTCGCTGAAACTTAAGAGCCCAGCAGATGCGCTGAAGAACTGGGACATTGTGTATTACGCGCAAGCGCAGATCTACATGCACTTCTTCAATGCCTCAAAGCATTACCTGACAGTAGGCTCCCCCGGAGTGCGTGACTTAACGAGTGCTGTAACAGAGTACGACAAGGGCGAAGCCGAGAAGTACATCGAAAAAGCAAAGCGGATTATTTTTTCGCCAAGACCGTTTTTGAAGATTAGCAATGATGCTGCATGGCACGAGTGCAAGATTTGCTCATTCCATTCCATGTGCCACGAACAGGACATGCCGAGACACAAGAGTTGTAGAACCTGTCTGCACAGTACTCCGCTGAAAGAGGGCGGCTGGAAGTGCGAACTGCATCAAAAGGACTTGGACACCGAAGCTCAAGTTAAAGGCTGCGGGAGTCACTTGTTTGTTCCCGATTTGATCCCCGGAGAACAGATAAACTCAGGGCCTAACTGGGTTGAGTACAAGATGCCCGGAGGTGCCGTATGGGTCGACAAGACGACTTGAGCGAAGAAGATGTTGAGGCGACGATGCTTCTGAACAGTGACCAGATGTTTGTAATTATGAAGGCGCTGGATGTGTATGCCTACGCGCTGATCGTTTCAGAAAGCAAAAAAGAACTGCGTGAAGTTAAGAAGATTGCAGAGATCATTTTGTCTAAAATGCCGAAGCCGGAGTTAAATTCGTGATTAACCTTAGGCCATATCAAAAAGAAGCCATCGATAGCACGTTTCGATACTTTGCCGACAACGACGGCAACCCGCTGATTGTTCTGCCCACGGGGACTGGCAAGTCAGTTGTGATTGCAGAGTTTTGTCGCCAGACGCTGACAGATTGGCCAGACACTAAGATTCTGGTAGTCACTCATGTTCGCGAACTGATCAAGCAGAACCACGACGAACTGAAGACGCTCTGGCCTGAAGCCCCGGCAGGAATCAACTCCGCTGGTCTTAAGAAGCGTGACTACGAGCCGCCTATCGTATTCTGTGGAATTCAGTCGGTGCATAAGAAGGCATCGAAGTTTGTGAAAGTTGATTTGGTGTTGATTGACGAGGTGCATCTGGTGCCACGCAAGACCAACACGATGTATCAGCGGTTTCTGAGCAACCTGAAGATTATGAATCCGCACATGCGGGTAATCGGGTTGACTGCGACCCCCTACCGGCTGGACTCTGGGCTGCTGCACGCGGGCAAGGAAGCACTGTTTGATGCCGTCTCTTACGAGGCAGAACTGAAGGATATGGTCGATCAGGGTTACCTTACCCGGCTGATGTCCAAGCAGCCCAAGACCAGACTAGATGTCTCAAGTGTCAGCATCCGTGGTGGCGAGTTCGTAGCCGGTGAACTGGAGCGGGCAGTGGATCGTACCGATGTCAACGAGTCGGTCGTGCGTGAGATTGTCGTGTTGGGTGCCGAGCGCAAGTCTTGGCTGATTTTCTGCGCAGGTGTTAAACACGCGACCCACATTGCCGAGATCGTCCGCCGGTACGGCGTTAGCTGCGAAACCATTTTTGGTGACACCCCGAGTGCCGAGCGTGACCGGATTGTCCGCGACTTCAAGGCAGGCAAGATCCGCGCACTGGCGTCCATGGGGGTATTAACGACGGGGTTCAATGCGCCAATCGTGGACCTGCTCGCCATACTTCGGCCTACAGAGTCAACCGGCTTGTATATACAAATCATGGGCCGAGGGATGCGTAACTCGCCCGGCAAGGAAGACTGTCTGGTACTGGACTTTGCTGGGAACATTGCACGCCATGGGCCGGTAGATCGGGTCAACCCCAAGAAGCCCCGCCAGAGCGACGGAGAAGGCGTAGCGCCGACTAAAACCTGTCCCAAGTGCCAGAGTATCGTCTTTGCTGGAACGTCTGAATGCCCCGATTGCGGCTACAGATGGCCTCCGACGCCGATAGCCATTGACCAGACGGCAACGACGCTGCCAGTGATGAGCATGAATGCCCCTTCAGAGTGGTTTAAGGTCAACTCTGTCTCCTACAGGCTACACAAGAAGGCAGGCAGTCCTGACTCTATGCGAGTGGAATACCGCTGCGGGATAGCCCTGCACAGCGAATGGGTCTGCTTTGACCATAAAGGCTATCCGCACGATAAGGCACTTCGCTGGTGGCAGCGGCGCATGACAGGGCCCGGTATCCTGCCTAAGTCAACGGCTGACGCTATTGAGAAGTCCGAATCTCTACGCAAGCCAGCCGAAATTAAGGTTCGCAAGAATGGTAAGTACACAGAAATTGTCGAGTTTCGGTTTATGTCCGATGTGCAATCGGGAGGCCCGAGGATTCCTGTACCTGCCCCCGCCCGGCATCACTCGACGGGCTAAAAGACTCTGCTCACTTCGCTGCATGGATGACTACATGATCGACAAATCACCCAACGAGAAACTGGCTTTGAACGATGCTTCAGCGGCTGCGGGGCACTACATCGAAGCCACCGGGATGTACAACTTTCTGGACTTTACGCCAGATCAGTTTGACGAGTTTATTGAGTCAATCGTCACAGCTTATGTGGAGTCTCTTCAGGATCAAAGCCCTCAGGAAGAGCGGACTCGCTTCCCTTGACGTATCCATGCCCACGGCAAGACTCTTCGTTGAGATGCAGCATGACTATTCCTGAGTACTTGGAATGGGAGCACCAGCCCTCGCCGTCATACGTCTTGATAAAGTTCTTGCACTGACCGCAGCGCATCATACTCGTTGCCCTCTGAAGTAAGCCTGCCCGTTAATTACTACGCACATTTCAGGTTCCAAAAGCCGCCCATCCCTGAATGTCAGCACCGCAAAGCCCGATGCCCAGTTAAGCGGCCCAGCCTCTGTATAGTGAAACTGTGGCCCCTTGGGTTCTGCCAGAGTGCCTGTGTCTACGCCGTACCTACGGCCACGGTAATCGCCCCACGGGGTGTATTGGAGCTTGTGCAGGTGTCCATGGACGTAATTGACCCCAGAGCGTAAAGCGCTGTTATACGCCGCGTGGATGCCTCCACCCACAGGCCGATGCCGGATAACCGTCCAGCTCTCACTTTCTGCATTAACATGCACCGCCCAGCCAGCCCGCCAACGCGGCAAGTAGTCGAGCAGCATTGCCCCCGGCATCTCCTCCATCTCTGGGGCATTGGTGCACAGGTAGTTCTCAAAGCGGGCATCGTGATTGCCAATCGTGCGGATCAACTTTGCCTTGCCAGCAGCCCTCTCAATTTCGCCGCAGCGATCCTGAACGGCATGGATCTCTTCCTTAAGTTCCGGCTGTTTCTCCCAAAGGGATCTGGGGTGCCTGCTGATCCGGGCCCCATCCAAGATGTCTCCATTCAGGATGACTAAAGCCGGACTAAGCGACTTGACTAACTTGCAGAAGGCTTCGTGCGCAGGGGTAACGATTTGGGGCCAGTAGTGCGCGTCAGAAGCTATCAGAACAATGGCATCGCTGACATCAACGTGCATCTCGGTTTCATAACGCCTTGCCCTATCTTCAGACAACTTGGTAATGGCGTTGCCAACTATCGTTTTTTTACTGGTGTTGGAGGTAGGCGGGATTACACTTGGAAGCGATATTCCGTACTTCTTCTCCATGCTTCGTCGTCGGGAAGCCGCTGCCCTAGTGGCCATTTTTAAGTATTTTGCTACGGCAGATGGAGAACCTAGTCTATTCCAAGCGTCAATAAACTCTTCGTCACTGATTCGCTTTGACATCATTCACCTTTAACTGGATCCCAAGCTCTTGTCGGCGCTTGTGAGTCTTCTTATCGTCGCGAACGGCTCGCCATTCCAGATGGCCATCGACAAGGCGGAATTCTTCCCTGTGTACCAAGGCGCAGTCGCAACACTCTGTATGCGTATACCCACGGACGCGATACCACTTTCCGTCCTCAATCTGGACAGGAGTGTACTTGTCCTTCTTTTTCATGGGCTTGACTCTACCTGCTTGCGTAGCGTCTTAGCAAGAGTTCTTCCTGCGGGGTGTAGACGGGACCGCCACGAGCCTTTTTGACGCGCTGGGCTTCCATTTCATGGAGCTTTTGAGCGTAGGTCGTAGCCGATTCGGGAGTATCAAAAATACCAAGGTGCCGCCCGGTTCTCATGTACTGATTAATAGCGTCTTTTTCCGACACAATCCGACCATTGATTACAGTCGGGATCAATACCTCTTTGCCATTAATATTGACGCTCATAGAGCGAACAGTGCTGACAGTCCCATCCGGATTTCGGACAGCCGGGAGTTTGCTGACATCGATGTTGCCGGGGGTTACAAGACCGCCTTCGGCCATGTTTCTCGCTTGAATAGCCGCAAAGAGTTTCTGCCGCTTCTCTAAAGGAGTTGCGTTAAAGTTTTGTGCGCTCATCAGAAAGTCTTTGTTAAGACCCAGCGAAGTCAGATATTGACTTAACTTGTCCTTTTGCTCGCTAGTCAGGCTTTCGTAGGTATACGGCTCAGCCTCAGGAGCAGCGGGTTCCTCAGCGGGAGCAGCGGCAGGTTCTTCCTCAGACTCGGGCTCAACAGGTTCTTCTAAGTTTCCTTCAAAGCCACCAACAAAAATATCTTCTGCCATTTCTTTCTGCCGTTGCTTTTGGCGAAGTTCCCGCTCCTCACCGGCTACAGCGGTCTTACCAGAACTGTACAAAGCACGGGGCATTACATCTGAGACGGCATTAGCAAGTTTCTTAACCCTGCCAGCGGCATCAACAGAAAAGTCAATATCAGCCGCGACTTTAGCAAGCTTTTGCACGCCGTTTGGATCAAGCAACAACTCTTTAATGGCTTCGTCGGTTTTGCCAGACATTTTAGCGGCATTAATACGCGACATTAGAATGGTAATTTTCTGAGGAATGCTGGTAATTCTGTCGCGATAAATAGACATAACTTTTGGAACACTCAGGCCCTTAGCCTTTTGCTCCAAAACGTCAAGCTTTTCAGTGCCAACACTCATGCCAACCTTGCTGATGTCGGCTTGAGAAACCTTGTCAGCCAACAACCCAACCTTCCGAAGCGCAGGCTGGAAAGCAGAACCAAAGATCTGATCTAAGGCATCTTTGTTTTTTGGGTCCATTAAATAATTAACAAACCCGCTTGGATTGTTGTCAGCTAAATCAACGACTTCAGCACGAAGAGTGCGGCGAACAGCCCGAGCTGATTCAGCATCAAGATCGCCAATATCACGCATCAACTTGGCTCTAGCGCCGGGATCAACCATAAACGAGCGAGCCAATGCGTTATAATTTGGCGCATCAAATTTAGTCAAAGCGTTATCAGAAATACGCTTCTGAGCTGCGTTTGCGGCATCATCAAGAGCGTCAATTCTTGCCCTGACTTGAGAATCGTCTAAAAGAGCAGTCGTAAGCTTTTCTCTTAAGCCGGGAATCTGATTAATAATTCCTTCTTTAGTCTTTATGTAACTTGCCAACTTGGAAGGCTTGATGACCCCATCTTCTATAACCTTGTCATAAATGTCGCTAATGATGGAATCTTCGGCTACCTTAAATCCCTCTTCCTTTCCAGCAGCACGAACAAACTGATTGAAAGATTCGGTATTCTTTAGAATAACGGGGGCAACTTGAGTTGCATAGGTTTTAGAGTCGATGTCCTTGATGCCTTGAGCACCAAAAGGAACGCCAACTTTCTGCCAGTATTCTCGGTCAACTGCACGCAGCTTTTCGCTAAATTCACCCGGAATGGTTTTTCTCGCCTCATCAAAGGCATCTTCAAGCTGCTCAACTCTCCGAAGAGAGTCAGGGCTCATTCGGCCACGCTTTAATTTGTTAATTGCGCGTTTTAAAGAGTCTACGTTTTCAAAAGACAGCGTGGGATAAACCCGAACAATATCGCCTGTGCTTGGAGACAACTCTTCTGCTGGCTTAAGAAACTTCATAACTTGTTTGTCAAGTTCAGTTCCTTTGCCAAAAATATCTCTCAAGTTGTTCTGTTCAACAAAATCATAAATTTGCTGTACGCCTTCTGGGGGCATTTCAACCCCCTTGGCAACGGCATCATCAGTAAGAGCCTTGTACTTTGGAGACATCTCATCTCCAACAACTTTTTTCCTAGCTTCAATCAATCCCTCAATTCGCTCTCCAAGAGCTTCTTTTGTAGTCGTAGGCTCAAACCCAGAGGCAATGTCTTCAATTCTCTTGGACAGAACTTCTCTGCGCTGAACCACATTGCCAACATCAAGTCCAGAGGCAACCTGTTTTCCCGGCTTATAATCAGGGTCAAATACAGATCGCTCAGCACCCTTGGCTTCATAGCGACTGCCAAAAATCTTTTCAACCTTGCTCCGCATATCCCCCTTTAAGCCAGCCAAGGTATCATTTACTTGTTGACGAAAAACAGGATCTGTTTTAGCAAGACGAATGACTTGCTGTCTAATAATTGGGTTGTCAGCCATTGCAACAAACAATGGAGCGTCTTTTCCGGTTGCAAACTTAGACGCTTCGCTGGCTTCTTTCAAAATTTCATCAATGGACTTTGTGCCTTGCTCTTGAACGGCAAAATCAAGCAATCGTTTAGCAGCGCCAGTAATAATTTGTTGCTCTGTTTCAGAGGGTTTCCCTTTAAGAACAACTTGTTTAACCATATCGACTGCACGAGAAACAACTGGAGCAGATTGCTCTGCCAAATTAGCCGCAGTTTCTCGTTTAGCTGCGCTTGCTCCACCGGCCAAAAGAGCCCCGGCAAGCCTTCCAGCGCCAGACTCTTCTCCAAAAACAGCCTTTTCAGCCGCAGCTCCACCACGGCCACCTATATCAGCGGCAACGCCAGTTAAAAACTCTCCAGCAGATCTCCCTGCTACGAGCAATGGCTTTGCTTTTCCAATTAGACCTAAAGGATCTGTTGCAGATTCTACCCCTGCACCAACAATTTCAGTAACGAGACCGGGAGCGGTTAAGTCGCGAGCTCCTGTAACGCGAGCCGCAGCCCTTTGTTTTTCGCCATACTTTTCTGCAAGTTTAGAAAGGCTTGGGAAGTAACCGCTTTGTCGCAGCATTTCCATGCGCTCTTCTACGCCCATCTTTTCGCGCTGAGAACGCTCTTGCATCTCACGACCTTTACGCATCATTTCTGCGCCAGTTTCGTAAGCAGCGCCAATGGCAGAAGTAGTTCCAGTAAGACCTCTTTTTGCAGCGTTAATCAAATAGTCAATAACACCAACTTCCTCTTGCGGCTCCCCCGATACAGCAGGGGCTGGTTTGGAAGTGGGCGAAGGAGCAACAGGCTCAGAAACATACTTTTCTCCAGCAAGCATTCTCAAAGTTTCTTCAGAAAGTTTGGAATAGTCACCACTTTTAATGGCTTCCAACTCTTCATCTGAAAGCTTGCTGTAGTCAATGTTTGCCATGTAATAGTCCTCTTTTATTTCTTTTTAGCCTGTTCGCGGCGTAAAAGTTCATCTGCGGCCAATTGCGCAGGTGTTTTAACTTCACTACCAGCAGGTGGGCCTTCGCTTCTTCTGCGATTTCTCCTTTCGTTAACGCTAATATAAGGCGAGTCAAAAATGTCTTCAGGAAGATTTGTTAAACCAGCACCAGAATAAATGTTTTTCAACCGTTTTCTTGAATTGTTGTATTGATTGGCGTAGTACGCCTCGTAAGTTTCAAGCAGCTCTTTCTTTTGCTCGTTGGTCAAGTCACCAGCGCCGCCAGTAAAGAACTTGGAAATAGCATTGGTTACGCGCTGAGCAAAAGATCCTGCTCCAACAACGCTTTCAACTTCAGCCATACTAAGCTGCTTGTCTCCAGAAATTGTCGCAAGAGATCTATTAAGTTGAGCCTCAGCTTGCGGGTTTCCCTTAATAGCAAGGCCAAGATTGCTCAAACCCTCATTAATTGTGGTCAGCCTATCCTTTGGACCAGAAAGAGTTGAGGCAACTTCTAAACGAATAGAACGCACATCTGCGGGGCTGAGTCCGCTAGAATCAGCGGCTCCAATTGAATTAAGCTCACGCTGTGCAGCCCGTTTTTCTTCAGTTGATCTTTTAGGGTCATTAATAATTGACTGAAGATCAATGATCTTTTGAGCATCGGCTTGAAGAGACTTTGGCCTTCCCTTCTGAGCCTCAATCATCATTTGCCTTTGAGCCAAAGAGGTCAGGCCACGCATAGCAGATTCTTGAGTCTTTTGCGCCTCAGTGAGACCGTACTTAGCCCCCATCTCTTCAAGGGCAGCGATCTTAGCCAGCCGCTCTTTCTCAGCTTGCTTTTGTTCCTGACCGTACTCGCCAACGTCGCGCAAGAAGGTATACAGGTTCTGTCGCTCATAAAAGCGAGGATCACCCTCAGTTCGCGGAGCAGCAAGTTTTTGCGCAAGACCCATCAACGCCTCTTTACGGCTGGGGGCCTCTAGCAACTTGAGCCTTGCTGCTTGAATTTTTTCAAGGACCTTACGGTTCTTTTTCGCCTCAGAAGAAGCAGAGGACAACTGATTGCGAAGTTCCGCAATAGACGCTAATGAATCAAGAGGTCCAGAGGGAGCCTCTTCATCAGCGGTCTCGTCAACGGTCTCGTCCTGAAGTTCGTCTTCAAGACCTGCTTCTTCGTCTTCATCAAAAAGAGCCATAGCTTACTCCGTTAACCGCCCTACGGCGCGTCCTTTTTAGGGAAGTACTTTTCAATGAGTTCTAAAATCTCATTAACACCAGCGCCGCCAGTAATGATCTTTTTAATCAGTGGATCCTCACCCGCAGAGCCCGGCGTTTCAGACTTTTCAACTATTGTGGTTTGCGGAAGCTGAATGCTTTTAAGGATTTCAGCCATGAAAGCAAGCTTGCGCTCCGGATCCTTCTCCTGCTCAAGAAAGTCCTTGTAAGCAAGTTCCAGATTCTTCTGCTTCATCTCGCGCTCTTTCTCGCCAATGTCCATATAGGTCTTGGCTTCGCGACCACCCAGAACCTGTTCCGTCTCGGCAGCGCTCATATACTTATCAGCCAAAGCCCGAAGGTTCTCAGCATCCTTGAGCGACAGCTCGCCACGAGTACTACCAATACGGCTCAACAGTTCAGCGTCTGCCGAAGTCAACTGACCCGCAGCCCTGCCGATGTCAGCAAGTCGAGAAGCGTCCTCGCCCGTCAACTGACCAATTTTCCCGCCAATGCCAGAAATACGCTCAACGTCGCGAGCGAAGATGTCCGCTGCCTGACCATAACCAGCCTGCAACGCCTTGCTCTGCTCACCCAAAACAGACTGCTGGACATCGCGTAGGGCACGAGCGCCAAACTCTCCCATACGGGTACTGCCCGGACCCACGCCAAACTGACCAGAGCGAATGAACTCTTCGCCTACCGCCGGGAGATACTTTTCCTGAAGTTGCTTTACACCAACATCTGCGATTTGTTCAACAACCGCTTTGGTGTACGGATTCATGTATTCCGCAGCAGCTTCAGGGAAAGTCCTTGCCGCATAGGCAAGATAAGGCTGCGCCGCCGCTACCCCAGAAGCACCCGCTGCCTTAGAGAAGTAGTCCCTCGCAGCACCGGCCCCAGACATCTTCTCTGCCCTAGAGAGCGCATCTTCCGCAGCCCCAAGGCCGCTGTACTTCTTAGACGCCCCCAAGGCATCGTAAGCCTCTTTCAGCGACGGCTTGTATGCTCCAGCCGCTGTCTTGGCCTTCTCAAATCCTTCGCGCTCAGTGGTTGTAAAGTCCGCAATACGCGGGCCGGTATAGGTCGCATAAGGAAGATCGCCAATGGCTTTAGACTTGCCAAGGATGTCCGCAGCGTATTCGTTATACCACGCAGGCAACTGAATGCTGCTCGTAGTCGTTGACGAACCAGCAGTCGGGGCTTTGCCACCGAACAAAAAGTCTACGATGCTCATTAGGTCAACCCTCCGCCCATATACTTGTCAGGCGATTTAGCGTCCGGACTGATCTGGCCACGCGATAGGGCACGACCCTTGTGCTTCCGGATATTAGCACGGAATTGGTCCATTCTACGGGCCCCCTCCTTGGTCGAGCCGTCGCCCAAAAGAGCCAAGGTTTCAGCGTCCATTACGTACTCCCCGTCGCTGAGAAGTGCCGGAATTTTGTCGTCCCGACCAGAGCCTTCTCCGGCCATATATCGTGAGCGGTTAGACCCCCCGGCGGCGTACCCCGTCAGACCCCCTGTAGCCATGCCCGTTTCAGGCTCCTTGGCCGGTGGCTGCGTCGGTTCAACCACTTTCTGGGCGTACTCAAAAAACCGCGCTTCCGGACGGGTGCCGTAGGTGTAGTAGTCAATGTCCGGACTCAACTGGGTACGCTTGATTTCGTACTTCGGCAACGCTCCGCCCAGACCACCAGTGACGCCAGTGCCCGTAGTTTTAGTCGTAGTCCCCGAAGAGGATGTTCCAGCCGCCAGACCCCCGAGGAGCTTCAGGATGTTCTCAGGGGTGGCGTAGTCGCCCAGCAGGTCTTTCAGTTTGTCTAAGAAGGAGGGAGCAACAACAGTAGATGCTTTAGCCAAATTTTCTTGAATTTTGTCCAGTTCTTTTTCTGTTTTTGGCGTTTCCTTTGGCTTTCCAGTCACAGGATCAATATTAGGATCTGTAAAACCTTCAGTTAAAGCACCAGTGACCAAGCCAATAGCGACATCTTTAACGTCAATAGGCTGCGGTTTAGTTCCTTTAACAACAACTTCTTGCTCTCCAGTTACAGGATCAACATTAGGATCTTTAAATCCTTCAGTCAAATCGCCAGTGCCAAGAGTTAGCGCGGGATCAAAAGGCTTTTTCCCAGTAATCTTAATTTCTTCAAGTTCCTCTTCAGACAGCGGAGATTTAGACTCAGTCGTTTCCTCTGAAAGATCAGTTTTGGTTTCTTTTGAAATGTCAGGAGTGCCAAGAGTTAGTGCAGGATCAAAAGGCTTTTTCCCAGTAACCTTAATTTCTTCAAGCTCCTCTTCAGCCTTCTGCTCGGCCTCTTTAGCCTCTTGTATCTGACGCTCAGACAAAATATCTTGAACGCCACCAGTTGTAACGGTGCTTGCAAGAGCCTTCTCAAGACTTGGCTTAAAAGTAGATACTTCAATTTGCTCAAGACCTGCCTCTGCTTGATTACGCAAAGCATTGTCAATTGCCTTGGAAACAAGCGTCCCGGTAACCGCAGAGCCAAGCCCCTGTTCAGCAGCGGCACGAACCACAACTTCAGCAAGAGCATCGCCGGTTAACCCAGCAGCAACACCTTGAGTAGCAGCTTTCTCTACAGCCGACTCTGCTGCTTTTGATACAGCACTAGAAGATGGGATCAAGTCTCCAACCTTTTGGCCAACAGTCGTTCCAACATAAGTCGCCGCAGCGGCCTTAAGCACAGCCTCCATGTTGCCGCCTGTTTCCGCATAAGTTTGAGCGGCTTTAGTTAGCGCAGCAAACGTTGGGGGAATTCCTGCCGCAGCCATAATTGCATCAAGCCCGTACTCGGTTGCAAACTTAATGGCGTCAGTTATTACAGACTCTTTTGCCTTTAACCCCGCTCGCGGATCAGCAAATCCAGCCTTGCCACCCAGTTCCGCAAGGTTTCTCTCCAAGGCACGCTCGGAAATAAAGTCGCTACGATCACCATATCGCTTTAAGTATTCATCCTGAGGCAGCTCGGCATAGAACTTGCGCATTTCATCTGCCGTCATCGGGCCACGCAGGTAACGCATCTTGTCGGGGTCAATAATGTTCTCAAAGAACATCCCCTTGCCTTCCTGCTCAGCCTTCAGCGCGACGTCAAACGCACCCTTGAAGTCATTAGCCTTCAGTCGGTCGCCAATCTCCGAAAGAATCGCATTGCGCTCAAGATAGGGTTCGCTAATCTGCTTTTGGGCAGCGGTAAGATCTTCCTCAGAAAGACCAGACATTTTTGCTACTTCAGCAGTTGAAACTTCAGGAGCCTTCTGAGGAGCCACATAAGACTTGGCGATCTCCTCGCGCATAGCCTTTTCAGCATCAGTCTCCTCAGGGGCATACAGCGACTTCTCAATAACCGTGGGCAATCCACCACCGCCACCGCCGCCAAAGTCCAACGCAAAGTTCAGCGCACCAATCGGCTCCATCCTTGCGGCATCGGCTTGAGTAAGCAGTGCATAGGACTCTTGCATGGCCTTGGCTTGCTCAGGAGTCTTCGGCTCAACGAATGAACTTGCTGACTCAATCGGAGACGCCTCAGCAGCCTTAGCCGCCTCAGCAACCCTAGCCGCCTCAGCAGCCCTAGCCTCTTCTGCCGCACGTGCAGCCGCCAAACTCTCCTGCTCTGCTGCAATGCGCTCTTGTTCTTTACGCGCTGCCGCTGCCTCACGGGCTGTCCGGGCTTCTGCCTCTGCACGCTCTGCCATGGCTGCTTCACGAGCCAACTGCGCCTCTCGGGCTGCAATCAGTTCCTGTTCATCAGAAACACTAAGCCTTTCTTCAGCAGGCAAAAATTCTTCTAAAGCACCTACATCCGAAACAGCAGATGGCGCAGCCTCAGGACTGTATTGAGACAGGATTGAATCCATATCTTTAGAAGAAATGCCCGAAACGGCCTCTTCAACATCAGGCATGTCACCATACGTGTAGAAATTAGCCATGACTCACCTAATCCAAAACTTGGTAAAACCGAAGAGCCCATTCACGCCAGTCTGAAAACTGATACGGCGACGGCGGATTACGTTGCGAAATACCATTAATCCCAATTATTCCTGCGCCCCAATTCTGCCACTCGTTTTCTTTCTCAAGACGAGCAATAGGACCATAAGACTCTAAGTCAAGCACAGTGTAATCAGCCCAATTCTGCAAAGAATGAAATCGCGGGTCTGTTAAAAGACTCACGGGTTCTCTCCCAGAATCGTGCCCGTAGCCGGTTCGATGTGAGCAATCGTCTGCCCCATCTGGTAATTGCCGCCAATCACGTTGCTCTCAAACCTAAAGCGCAACTCGCGACGAATCTCGCGGAAATACACCAACTGCTGCTGCTTGGTCTGGGGAGAGGAGTAAATGGTCTGTGGGTCGCTCGTAACCTCAGCAGACTTGGCATTGGCACGGCCCGTAACCTGAACCGTCATGTCGCCTGCCTGAACAAAGTCTGGCTCAATCATCTCAACGCGAAGGGCCATGTTTTGCGGGTTTTCTGAAGCAAGAAGCGACATGTCAGAAGTCTCAAAGTACGACTGCACCGGCCTGATCTGAGTGCCGTTGATCTCATCCACTCCGTACTCGTGCTGCCACACCACATACCCCTTCGGGTCGTTGATGATTCTGGGGCTACCGTCTTCAGTTACGCGCAAGTCACCAGTGTCCGTGATGCGGTAAATAGGTTGCGTCGCCTCAGTATCAATGACACCAATCACCAGCGGCGAACTAAATACCTGCGCATACTGACCGGCAGATCGCCCGCCATTGGGCAGAATGGTGTCGTACCACGTTTCCTCACGCACGTTGTAAATCACAGCATGAGTACATTCAGTAGCGTTGCCACGGGGGTAACACCACCAGATCTCGCCCCAGCGCGGTACTTTGAATGCAAAGACCTTTTGACGCTGAGCATAGTTCAAGTTGTCGTAGAACCAGTTCAGGTTAAGCTGATTCGGTACTTCGCGTACAACACCGTTGAACATCAAGAAGCGGTCAACGCCGCACCAGAAGTACAAACCATCGTACTCAATCACGCTCTGCCCAGAGAGAATGCTTGACTGCGAGGTAATGGTGTCAAAGTTGAAGATGGACGATCCACCTACATACGTCGCACGAACCAAAGAGTCCAAAGACCAAAAGAGACCAGACGGAGCATTGCCAGCACCGGCTCGCAGTGGAAGACCCTTGACGATCTTCTGGCTGGTTACACGGGCAGCGCCAGAGCCAGATCCGCTCCAGTCATCCGTATATCCCGCACGACTCCACTGCACAAAACCATCGGTGCCATACGCAAACACATACGGCGCAAGCGCCACAATTCCGCCAGACACCGTGACCGCAGGAACCAAGTCCAAAGCGCCCGTGCCGTTGTCGTAACCGCGATACAAAGCGCCATTGGCATCAGACGAAATGTCTTCCAGATCCGACGATACATGCGCCAGAATTTCGTTCTGATTGGTTGTGGTGTTATACGCCACATCAAAATGCCACATGGCATCAATGTCGCTAACGTAATACGGGTTCGTCCGATTGGTAACAATACTGCTGTTGCCGTTCTGGCTTAACCGAAAACGAAACACCCCGTCCGATGTACCAATATGGACATAGGTATAGCCGTTGTGGTTGTGAATATGCATGCCACGCGCAATACCATCTAGCCGATCTTGCAGTGCACGATAACCGCCCATCTTTCTCGGCAGGCCACGCTGAAACCGGCACCACTGCCCGTCAACGTAATAGTTGCCTTCAAACTTCGTACCGTCCCGCTTGATACCGGGTTGCGGACGCAGAACAACTGGCTGCAAAGGCATTAGTACGTGCCACCCTTGATGGGGTCAAGATCCAAGGCAATCTGGGCCGCTGAAGTACTCGCAGCAATAAACACCGCGTTACCTACCGTCGTAGCTCCAAGATTGGTTCTAGCACCCGATGCCGTCGTAGCACCCGTACCACCTTGCGCCACAGAAAGCGGGATACCAATCGTGGACGTATCAGCATCCACCACATCCGTACCGTCGCAGTACAAGATGGCCCGCGCACCCTGCGATACCGTCACACCCGGCGATGCCTGACCCGAAGTGCGAACCCCCAAGGTGTACGAACCCGTGGTTTGGTTGCTCACCCAGTACTGCTGGGCAGTCGTCGGAACAATGATGTCCCGGTTACCAGTCAGCAAACCCGTGAAGATATAAGCCGTCTTGTTCAGTTCGGCAATCGACAGCGTGTAGTTACCCGACCCAGCAACGTCAATCTGCAACACGCTGAAGGCATAAATGGCAGACTGGCCAAAACCAATCGTCCAGAACTGAACACCATCCGTCACGATGATGCAGGAGTCCCCCGGCGACAACACAAGCGTCGAAGCGCCGTTAATCGACTCTGAACTATTGGGGTCAATCGTCAAGTCGCCCGTGCCGTTGTTACGAACCTGCACAAACCAGTCATTGCCCAAGGTCGGAGCAGCGGTCACGCTCAAGGTTCCTGAACCACCCGTCCAAATCAGCGCCTTGGCACGGTCGCTCACACCCGTCGTGTAGTTGGTGTTAAAGGTCGAAACCGGAGCAGACTGGTTCAGCGTCGTAGCAATCGCCTTCAGCCCAAGACCAGCCAGAGCCGACGCATTCGCCGCAGATGCCGCTGCCCCGTACTGGAACGACCGCCAAGTACCCGACACCGTGCTGTTGTCAGTCAGGTAAATCTGAAACGTGCTGCCCGAAGTCGGAGCGCAAATCTGCACCCCAGTGTTCGTCTTAACCGTAAAGGTGTTTGACCCCACGTTGTTAAAGAGCACCGTCTGACCCGTGGATGCCTCAGTCGCATCCGGCATCGTAATGACCAGACTCGTTGTCGTAGCATTGATGTCCATGATGGACGCCACAACGTCGTTCGTCGGAGCAGTCTCTAAAGGCCAATCCACAGTCTGACTAATGGTCAGAGATACATAGCGATACGAGACATCACTTGGATAAAGAGTCGTGCCGCCGAAAGTTTGTGTAAAGGATGCGGTCATGGTTATGCCTCGCGCCGGTTCGTAGACCGATCAACAATCTTCTGCAAATCTTCGCCGTTTAGCGCCGCCAGCGCACGATCATAATACGATTGCCACAGCTGCACACGCTGGTCGTCTTTCACAAAAGGCGTCGCTTCAACCAATGCCCCATACAGCAACAGGTTCGGGGCGTATTCCGAAAGCCAATTGGTCTGGTTTGCATCGTCCAGCAACGGCGGCAGTTCGTAATACAGGATCTCTACCGGATAGGTCGCGTCTGGTGTCGGCGCAAAAATCCAATACTGATAATTGTAATCCGCATAGAACTCTGGTGCATCAGTTTCGGTCTCATTGGGCCAATACTGCCTGATGTACTCATAAGAGCGCGGAAATACCGCCACCCTAGTGTTGTTCCCGGTGCCCGTGCCGTAGTTAATGCTGACCGTATCGCGCCACCGATCAGGCTTGGCATACACCGCAACGCCGGTTTGCATCGCCATTGTCACGACATTCTGGAACCCTTGGATCTTAAGTTCACGCGCAATTCGTCGTTCAGCTAAAGTAATTAAACGAGGAATCTGCTCGTAAACAATAGGGTCAGTCGCGCCGCCTCGCTCAAGGTAGTTGCGAATGTCGGACTGTAAGCTGGTAAAAGTCATCGAAGCAGGCATTACACAACTCCCGACAAATACATGGCACGTTCGTCTTTTCTGCGCTTAACCAAGCCGGGTAGAACTTTACCAGCAGCTTTAGTCCATTTGAGAAACTCGTCTGCGGCCTCGTCAAAGTCGCCCCGGTTGGTCTTCATCCGCAGCCCAGAGCG
>Ga0315907_10001760_pt1 | contig 28719 bp, 25 predicted proteins | sample LakEriMetagenome_3_FD_203525 | JGI IMG/M metagenome (GOLD analysis project Ga0315907, IMG submission 203525) | Freshwater fungal communities from buoy surface, Lake Erie, Ohio, United States - Buoy 12 MA123 | ecosystem: Environmental > Aquatic > Freshwater > Lake > Lake biofilm | place: USA...
AAAAATTCTGTGATTTGTAGAAAAACTGATTTTTCGGCAAGCGAGGCATTAAATATTGTCAATCAAAAAGGTCCTTACGAGACGCGTTTCCAAGGAGGAATGGAAACTGAGACACTTAAATTTATTATTGTAGGCACGAAAAACTCAACCCAATCTTACCAATCTGCTATTGCATACAACCGTGATTTTCCTTTAGCTGAAATGTTGGTTAAAAACGAAGGGTTGAATTTGAATAAATTGTTGCGTATTGATTTTACCAGAGTGACTGAACAAAATGGCTTCTCCTACCAGGGATTAACTGGAATAAAACTTATCAATGAATAATACTTTTAAGCACCTTGGATTAGTGCTCCTACTTCTCCTCTCCACCTCATTCGTCTCGCTTAGTCAAAACATTCGAATTTCAGGGGTTGTTAATGATTCTACCGGCCTAAAAAAATTAGACAAAGCAGCGGTTTCTTTGGTGCGACTGAACGACTCCATCCTCGTTGATTACTACCGAACCAATGCAAATGGAGAATTCAACTTCAACGTGCCCTTGGATACGTTTTACCTCTTGATTGAACACCCACAATTTGAGGCAAAAACCTTGTATGTATTTGGTAATCCTGCTGAATTAACTGTAGAAATCCCATTTATTCGAATGGGCGTAAAAGTTAAAAACTTGGCGGAAGTGGTCGTACAGGGCAATAGAAACCGAGTATATTATAAAGGCGATACCTTAATCTATGTGGCAGACAGTTTTAAAGTTGCTGAAAATGCGGTGGTTGAGGATTTATTGAAAAAACTCCCGGGCATTAAAATTGATGAAAATGGTCAAATTACCTCACAGGGGAGGGAAATCAGTCAAGTATTAGTAGACGGTGATGAATTTTTTGGATCAGACCCGACGATTGCTACAAAAAACCTAGGGGCCAAAGGCGTTGAATCGGTTCAAGTGTATGAAAAGAAAGCGCAAGACAATGCTTCGGGAATGGATGAAAAGATTCAAGTCATGGATTTGAAATTAAAGGCCGATGCGAAACGAGGCTATTTTGGAAAAACGTCTTTGGCATCGGATGGCGGCATCATTGGCAATCCAACAACAGGCTTTCCATTCTATGAAAGCGAACTGCTCTTCAACCGCTTTGATAAAAAACAGAAGTTTTCGGTATTCTTTTTGAGTTCCAATACCCCACGATCCAACTTTAGGTTTGGAGACATGAACAAATTTGGCTTAGAGAATGAGCGGGAGTCTAGTGGAATGAATATGTGGGACCAAAGTGGTCAACGCAACAATACGGGAATTCCACAAACAACGAAAGCGGGAATTTACTTTAATGACCGAATTAAAAATTGGGGGAAGATTGGCTTTAATTACAGTTTCAATCAAAATGAATTGAATGCTACTCAAAGTAGCTTGTCGCAATATTTTCTTCAAGATACCTCCTACTACACGAAAGACTCTATCGTGAATATATCAAAAAATACCTCCCACAAAATAAACCTATCCTTCGTGGCGAAACTGGATTCATTGACAAGCATTGAACTCAAGCCCTCTGCAAGCTTTGATTTCGCGGAAACGCAAGACAATACCAACAATCAATTCTTAACGCAGGCGCTTGTTCCGACCTTTACTTCGGGTATAGAAACAAGCAATGAGTCGCGTGGATATAATGTACGTATGGAAGCGACCTTGATGCGTTTATTTAAAAAACCAAGACGGGAATTGGAGCTTAAATACATCCTCAACAAAACAGATAATTCCACTACAGGATCTTTGCTTACCCAGAATATTTATCAATCATTTACGGATAGCATTGACCAAGAAAAGAGAAACGACAACGGAAATTCACTGAATTATGCCATCATCACATACTCGGAACCGCTGGCCGCAAAATGGCGTTTACAGTTTGAGTATTATCTGGAAACGGGCTCCTCGTATCAAACCAGAAACACCTTCGAATTATTTTCAGGTGCGTATACACAACAGGTAGATTCGCTGTCAAATCAATTTGAAAACCAACGATTACAGAATCGAGGTACGGCATCACTCGTTTATGAAACCGCGAAATATTGGTTTAGTGCAGGGCTTGGAATTAGAAACATTCAACTGGATAACTACAATGTAATCGGAGATACGAGTATTGTACAGAATTTCAATAATTTATTACCAAGATTTACCTATACCTATAAACCAGGAATGGGAACTCGCTTAGTTTTTAAATATTTCACCCGATCCGACCAACCTTCGTTGAATGATGTTCAGCCGGTTCAAGACAATTCAAATCCAAACCGCGTTAAGGTGGGTAATTCTAACTTAAAACCGAACTATGTTCACAGCTTCAACTTTCAATTTAACCGGTGGGAAGCCTTATCAGGCAGGTATATATACAGCGGGTTAAGTGCAACCCTAACGAACAATGCCTTCGCAACCAACACCTATTTTGATGCACTGGGCAGAACCATTTCAAAAACTGAAAATGTAGATGGGAACCTGTTCTCTAACGCCTACATGGGAGTAGGATTACCACTCTTCAATCGCAAGTTGGAATTAATGCCGAATTTTAACGCGAACTACGTCAAAATGACGAATTACATCAACAATGTTGAGAACATCACGTTCAATCCTAGCATTGGTGGCGGGCTTACCCTTGAACTAAAATTTGATTCATTAGAAGTGACGCTCTCTCAAAACTACTTTTACTCCAGTCCGAAAAGCACCTTCAGTGCGGCTTCTAATACCCCATATTCCACTCAAGAATACAAAACAGAATTCAAATGGACCCTTCCTTGGCATTTCAAGATTATTGCCGACGGAAAATATACCATCAATTCTCAACGAGCAAGTGGCTTTAATCGGAACATCTTTGTGATTAATGCGGAACTTCAGCGATCCTTCTTAAAAACCGAAAACCTGCTGGTTTCTATCAATGGGTATGATTTATTGAATCAAAACTTGAATCTACAAAGACAAGTGAACGGCAACATCATTACCGACAATTACACCCAATTGATTACACGGTACGTGTTACTCAAATTAACATACCGATTTAACAAAAGCAAAACCAAAGAAGATGATTTTGAAGGATGGCATTAAGATACTGTTATTAGGAATTTTCATCTGGGTAGACTCCATCGGATATGCGCAGTTTTATTCAGAGGGTACGATTTATTACACCCGAAGAACCAACCTGCAGAAACGGTTTACCGATCAGCGGATGAAACGTTTTGTAACGGAAGACAATAAAATTAAAAACGATCGATTCAGTCTGGCATTTAACGACACGATCTCCGTTTTCAAATACCTACCGCCTGCCACCGCAGATGATATGGCATGGTTGACATCTAAAAATGAATACTTTCAATATTTGAATCCGAGCAAACAGCTGACCGTTTTTCAATTCTTTGGGACCTCCGTGTACGTTAAAGATTCCTTGCCGGTGCGAGCGTGGAAAATGACGGATGGCAAACGCACGATATGCGGATTTAATTGCCGCAAGGCTATTTATGAGAAAAATGATTCTACCCGTATTTATGCGTGGTATGCTCCCAATATCTTACCTTCTATCGGTCCAGAAGGATTTTGCGGATTACCTGGGACCATACTTGGGATTGCCACGGAAGATGGGGGAATTATATATTTCGCTGATAAGGTGGACTTTTCTACTGCACCTAAATCAGAATCCTTGGCGGTAGAAATCGGAAAAAACAAGCTGTTCACTTTAAGAGAGCTTCGAGAGAAACTGGAAAAAGACTACGGAAATACGCCATGGGGAAAGCGCATGTTCGACGATATGTTTCGTTGGCTATAGTTTGTTTTGACCGCCCTACTTCCCTATCTTTGAGCAACCAAAATCATTTCACATGAAAGGAATCATTTTAGCTGGCGGGTCTGGTACGCGTCTTCACCCACTGACCTTGGCTGTTTCTAAGCAGCTCATGCCGGTGTATGATAAACCAATGATTTACTATCCATTAAGCACCTTAATGAGTGCTGGCATTCGAGAGATTCTTATTATTTCTACGCCTCACGATGTACCCCATTTTGAAAAATTGCTTGGAAATGGGTCAGCACTAGGGTGCAGATTTGAATATGCAGTTCAAAACGTTCCCAACGGATTAGCACAAGCCTTTGTGATTGGAGAAAAATTTATAGGCAAAGATAAGGTCGCCTTAATCCTTGGAGATAATATTTTTTATGGTCAAGGGCTTGATTCATTGTTGAGTAAACACGTAAACCCAAAAGGCGGGATGGTTTTTGCGTATCACGTGAGTGATCCTGAACGCTATGGAGTCGTTGAATTTGATGAAGAAAACCAAGCCGTTTCTATAGAAGAAAAACCTAAAAGTCCAAAGTCGAATTTTGCCGTACCTGGATTATATTTCTACGATAATTCTGTAGTAGAGATCGCAAAAAACCTGAAGCCTTCGGAGCGCGGCGAATATGAAATAACGGATGTGAATGCAGCATATCTAAACCAAGGAAAACTTAAAGTAGCTATTTTGGATCGAGGTACCGCATGGCTAGACACGGGCACCTTTAGTTCGCTCATGCAAGCGGGGCAATTTGTTCAGGTCATCGAAGAACGCCAAGGCTTGAAAATTGGATGCATTGAAGAAATCGCTTATCGCAATGGATTTATAGATAAGAAACAACTCAAACAAATCGCAGAGCCGCTTGTTAAAAGCGGATATGGAACTTATTTGCTAAATCTGATTAGGCGAAAATGATTGAATACTCTGAACGCATTGCCGCGATTGAGCAGCACCTATCCCAGTGGGAATTTCCTGCAGAGCCCAAAAACTTATACGATCCACTGCGTTATTTCATAGCGATTGGTGGTAAGCGAATTAGGCCTTTATTTACCGTATTAAGTGCCGAATTATATGATATCCCGTTAAAGGAAGCATTAGCAGGGGCATCTGCCTTGGAGCTGTTTCATAATTTCACCCTGATTCACGATGATATCATGGACAAAGCGCCTGTGCGGAGAGGATTAACTACGGTACATGAAAAATGGAATGCTAACGTGGCCATTTTATCGGGAGATGTACTGATGATTCATGCCTTTCAGGCACTAGCCGCCTATAGTCCGGATACATTCAAACAGCTGAGTAACCTGCTGAATCAAACGGCCATTGAAGTTTGTATCGGACAGCAAATGGATATGGATTTTGAACAAATAGACGCAGTCACTGAAGCTGATTACATTGAAATGATCCGACTAAAAACATCTGTACTCTTAGGATGTGCATGCGCTTTTGGAGGAATTATCGGAGGGGCAAACGAGCCGAGCATCAACGCCTTGTACCGTTTTGGAGAACAACTCGGCATCGCTTTTCAAATTCAAGATGATATTTTAGATGCCTTTGGAGATGCTACCAAGGTTGGGAAGCAAGTGGGGGGTGATATACTGAGTGATAAAAAAACGATCCTGTACACCACCTTTCAATCCACAGCATCTGAGGCGGATAAAGTAGAATTTATATGCCTAAGTAAGGCTTCTGATGACGAGAAAATCACTGGGATTAAACGCCTGTATGAAGCGTCTGGTGTGCTGGAATATTGCACCAAAAAACAACAAGCGTATCAAGAACAAGCCATGAATTATTTAGCACGTGTATCGTGCAGCCAACCAAAGGAAAATCTATTTACACTGGCGAAATTCATTACCAATCGGACCTACTAAAAGTAATTGCGATATATTTTGAATTTTCAGGAATAAACTTTATTTTTGGTATTGAAATTAACTTAAAATTATTTTAACATGAAAAAAGTCTACTTAAGCTTTTTTGGGGTTTTGGCGTTTGGTTTAGTTGGGGTAGCTCAAAAGAACACAGCGAAGCCATTAAATACCAAAAAATTTGCACCGCTTGAATTAAAAGCGAAGCCGGGTGTGGTTGCCCCAGAAAAAGGAATCACCATTTGGCAAAATGATTTCTCCAATCCAGCACAATGGACTACCTCCAATGATCCACAGGGTACACCTGGGCATACTTCAGGAGATTGGACCATTACAACAAACGTTGCTGGAATTCCAGTTCCAGCGCTTGCACCTGCAGCTCACACTACAGCAGCAAACGGATTTGCATTCATCAATTCAGATGCAGCGGGTGGACAAGCCCTGCAAAACGCTTCAATTGTATTTAATTCTGATATTGACTTATCTGCAGAAGCTAACGTGTTATTAAAATTCGAGCAGTCTCACAGACGTTATGCTGAAACTACCTATGTACTTTGGTCTACGGACGGTGGGGCAACATGGAACGAAGTTGAAGTAAACGGAGATATGGCAACAAATACAAACACCACAAATCCTGCTGATTATCAAGTGAATCTTTCCAACGAAATCGGTGGACAAGATAGCGTACGTATTGGATTTAAATACACAGGAAACTGGGATTGGTTTTGGGCAATTGACGACGTTAAAATCACGACACCAGACGATCATGACGTAGCGTTAAGCGGATTATATTGGGGTTCTACTGGTGCATGGGGTGCTCGTTTGCCTTATTACCAAATTCCAACCGCTCAAGTTACTGCGATTGATTTCTCAGGAGTTATCGCGAACAACGGGTTGTTAAACCAAAACGCAACCTTTGGTGTACAGGCGGGTGCATTTATTGGTTCTTCGGCTCCAACCTTAATCCCTGCATTTTCTTCGGATACTGCAAATTGTACGACCTCGTTTACTCCAGCTGCAGCGAACGCAACCATTACGGTGAATGCAGGAGTTCAAATCGACAGCACGGATGCTACTCCAGCAGACAACAACATTGCTAATGCTGCAACCATCGTAGTTAATCCAAACGTGTACGCACGTGACCTTGATGATATCGCAAGTGGTTCATACAACCAAGGATTTGGATTTGAAGTAGGTAATATTTTTGATATGTACGCTACAGACGAAATTAGTGCCATTGATGTATACATTCACCCAGGGGCTAATGTAGGAACAGAGATGTATGTTAAATTATATTCCATCGATGCCCAAACGGGTGATTTCGTGTTCGTTGACGAATCTGCACCATATACCCTTGGAGCGAATGATGTAGATGCCTTATTGACGCTGCCTCTACAAGGCGGTGCTTTCACTTTGAATGCAGGTGAGCCTTATTTAGTAGTTGCTGGTTCAAACGGTGACGGTGGTGCAACGGATGACTTAATCGTTGGTACTTGCGGTCAATCCGAAGCGCAAACTACATTCTATCTAGATTTGACAGATAACACATGGTATTATACTTCGGCTACAGCAATGGTACGTATGAACTTCTCTAACGCTTCAGTGAATGAGAATTCATTATTGAATAGCTTCAATGTTTCTCCGAACCCAGCTGCTGGAAGTGCAACGATTGCATTATCTGGAAAAGCAGGTGCGGATGCAACAATTTCAATTGTAGATGTTACAGGTAAAGAGGTATACAACACCCTTGTATCTTCATTAAACGGTACTGCAACTGTAGAAGTTAATACTGCAGCATTTGGAAACGGAATGTATTTAGTGAACGTTTATTCAAACGGAACTAAATCATCTAAAAAATTGATTATCAGAAACTAATCTGATTGGTGAATTTTGGAAAGAGGCTTTCGAGCCTCTTTTTTTTTATCTTTATGTTCAAATAACTTAGATTACTTATGAAAAAACTCTACATTTTATTTGCTATAGCGCTTGCAGCTGGAACGGTTACCGCGCAAAAGCAGGCATCGGAGCTTGGAAAGAAAAACAAGTATGCCGCATTTGAAACTGTTGCAAAAAAAACTACGAATCACCAACCAAAAGGAGTTACCATTTGGTCAAACGATTTTTCCAATAGCGCGGAATGGACCTATGATAATACCTCTGCCCCGTTCCTTGATTGGGTTATTACTACTGCGGCAGATACCATTCCTGTAACTGCGTTAAGTCCTGCATTGTTCACTACAGTAAATAATGGATTCGCGTTCATTAATTCAGATGCTCAAGGACAAAATGGATCTCAAAATGCGAACATGACTTACACTGGAATGATTGATTGCAGTGGCTACTTAAATGTAAGTTTAGTGTTTGAAAATTCCTATAGAACGTATCTTGACACACGGATTGTTCGAGTGAGCAATAACGGAGGAACTACGTGGACCGATTTTGTGGTAACTGATGGTACGGAACCTACTGCACAAAATACCGCAAATCCTGAAATTACCTCCTTAAACGTTTCGGCAGTAGCCGGAGGAAATGACAGTGTAATGATACAATTGAACTATCAAGGTAATTGGGGTTGGTATTGGGCAATTGACGACATTAAATTGGTTGAAACCGATCAATATGATCTAAAATTACAAAGCATACAATGGGGAACGGATGGTCCTTTTGGTGCAAGATTAGCCTATTATCAAGTGCCTAACAACCAAATTGCACCCATCAATTTTGGTGGTATCGTTCAAAACATTGGTGTACAAAATATTGCAGATGCAATCTATACAGCAAACATTAACGCCCTGTATTCAGGTCAATCCGCTCCCACAGCAGTAGCAGCAGCCACGCAAGATACGATTTGGTGTACAACCACCTTTACTCCAGCGGCTACCAATGCGACACATACAGTTTCTTTCGGTGTTGGATCTAGTCAAACCGAATTAGATTTAACGAATAACACACAGCCAGATATCAACATTGAAGTAAACGACTACATTTATGCACGTGACAAAGATGTTATCATCGGTGGAATTTATAATGAAGGACAAGGGTTCGAGGTAGGACCTGTCTTCGACATATTTAACACAGCAACGTTATACGGAATTGATGGTATCATCAATACAACAGCCGCAGAAGGGGCAGAGATTTTCGCTAAATTATACTACGTAAATCCAACCACAGGAGATTTTGACTTCGTTGACGAATCCCTACCCTATGTTATCACGGCGGCTGATTTGGGTCAAAAACGAACCTTTGCCTTACAAACACCACAACCCCTAACTGCCGGTGAAAGCTACTTAGCCATGTTGGGTACTTACGGCGATGGTGGTGCATCGAATGACCTAGTTGTGGCTTCTGCAGGTGGCGCACCCGCTCAAACGGTTTACTATTTAGATTATACCGACCAAACATGGTATTATACTACCTCTCAAGTTATGGTACGTATGAATTTTGATCAAGCAGCAGGCATACAAACAAGTACTGAAATAGGATTTAGTGTCCAACCTAATCCAGCGAACGAGGTACTTAATATAATCTTAGAAGAAGGGGCACAAGGAACTGTTTCACTAGTTTCTGTTACGGGGAGTACCGTTTATACTGGGACAATCCATAACGGAATTCTTGGAATAGACACACATGCCTTAGATGCAGGAATCTACTTTGTATCTGTTAATAATGGAGCAGCTCGTAAAGTAGTTATCCAGCATTAATACGTACTAATCGGATATTTTTAAGCCTCGCGATTGCGGGGCTTTTTTATTGGATCTCGCTGAAGTCGGCAACACACCAAGACCAGTTCGCTTCGGTACCCGGACGGACCAGTTGAAGGGTTCGTAAACCTGCTGCATATGCGGCCTCGAGTTCTTGGTGAATATCAGACAAAAACAACACGCTGTTTGCTGGTGCTTGCAACTGTTCTACGATTAATTGATACGTCTGCTCATCGCGTTTCATTCCCGTAGTGGTGTCAAAGAAAGCGGAGAAATACGGTGTAAGGTCACCTTCGATAGAAAACCCAAAAAGTTGTTTTTGTGCCGCAATCGAGCCGCTTGAAAAAATAGCGAGCTTTATGCCCATTGACGTCCATTGTTCGAGTGCAGGCTTAACGTCAGTATACACATGCCCTTTAATCGCGCCAGACTTAAACCCTTGTTCCCATACCATCCCTTGAAAGGTCTTTAAGGGGGTTACCTTACGGTCTTCGTTCGACCATTGCCGTAATTGCTCAAACAGTGCTTCCTTGCTTGTCAAATTGATAGATTGCTCATCTCGAACTAACACCCGTGTTTGTTCTAGTACTTGATTCATTGGATCAGAATCCACAGTCTTCCATTGATCCATGTGCGCTCTGAAGTAGGGGAAAAGGATGTCATAAACGAATGAAACCTCGGTAGTTGTGCCTTCAATATCGGTCAGAATCCATTGGACTCCGTCTAAAACTTTCATTATTGGTACTTTTTTTCGATGCCTGAACCGGTGTATTCAGGAATCCAACCGCTTTGATCAATAAAAATCCGGATAGCCTTCACGAAGGGTTGATCAACACCTGCATCAAACCAATGTTTAGTCCCTGCCGGTACGCTGATTAAATCACCTTTTTGACAGAGGACGTTGAATACCGGGGCATCCTCTAGATTAAACCAAAAATAACCCTGTCCATCCACGAAAAATCGAATTTCATCCTCGCTGTGCGTGTGCTCGGAAAGAAACTTTGTCCGAATGGCTTCATAATTCTCCGTTAAGGAATTAATAGAGATGACATCCGCGGTAAGATACCCCCCTTGATCCATGAATGGCCTCAGATCGCGCGCATAGGCTGATAATATTTCTTCTTGTGACGCGGAATCTTCGAATTCAACATCACAGGTCCACTGATCAAAAAACACCCCGTGAGAAGAAAGAAATGCTCCGATTGCTTTCGGGTCGTCTATGACTTGATGCTGGTCAGGAATGGATAAAATGGCCATAATTATTTTGTTAAATACCAAGATGCTTTACATAAGTAGCTGAACGATTCCAAAATACGTTTAGCCTCAAACAAACTTGTTCCCCAGGTGTAGAAGCCGTGTTTTTCAATCATAAATACTTGATGTCTCAATGCTTGTTTGTGTGACTCCATATGGCTTCTGATGTCATGCATCTCTTGGCTGTTGGGAAAAACCGGTATTTGGATTTCGCCGTGATGCGTTGAAACCGAGGGAAAGCCTTTTTGAAGTTCAAAGCCTTCAAAATGTAAGGTGTTTTTATGGTGTGCAAACAAGACTGGATATAAATCATGGCTATGCAGAATGACCCTTGTTTCAGGAAACATTTCATAAATCGCACAATGAATGCCGGTTTCAGCGGATGGAGTCATATGTTCAAATGGTGCCAAGGTTTTGCCATGCTCATCAATATGAATAAAGTCCTCAGCGGAACATCTTGATTTATCAATACCAGAACGTGACACCCAAATACGATCTGCATCATCTTTAAAGGAGTAATTTGTTGAGGTCGCAGGACTGTGGCCTTGATGGTGCAACACGCGAATACAGTCAGCTAATTCAGCAGCGAATGCAGGGAATTCCTTCATGTGTCAAAGGTAAAAGAATCGATAAGAAAAAACAAGATTAGCTCAACGCTGCTTTCACCAAAGAAGCGATCAGCTTACCGTCAGCTTTCCCCGATAATTTTGCGGAAAGGTGCCCCATTAATTTACCCATGTCCTGCGGACCTGTAACTCCTAAGGTGGCAATTGCTGTTTTAATTTCCGCGTTGATTTCCTCTTCGGATAATTGTTTAGGCAAAAACTCTTCAATGACTTTGGCTTGAATGATTTCATCGCTCGCTAGGTCTTCTCTACCTTGAGCCATGTATAAATCATACGTTTCCATGCGTTGTTTATATAATTTCAAACAAATCTTCATGGCGACTTCATCGCTAACCTCAGAACCACTGCCGGAGGTTGCTTCCAACAAAATTTTAGATTTCACATCTCTCAAGGCAGCTAAGCGATCCTTATCCTTGGCCAACATGGCCTGTTTAATATGATCGTTGATGGTGCTAGCGATACTCATTTTAGTCTACGTTATCGTGTAAATAGCTGTTATTTCTCAAGCCTGTATCCCCATTTCCGCTACCGGACAATCCGAAACGGCTGATGTTGTTCTCTTGGGAAGGTTTTTCAGCATTAATTTCAACATTACGGCGTAAGTAGGCGGGTTGAGACTCATATTCAGCAATGCTTTCCGCGTTTTGAATTCGGGAAGTTATTTCTTGAATTTTGAAGGCACGCTCTTCGTTTCGTCTTGCAATTTCTTCAGGTAACACCGTAGACTGAATGCGGTAATTCTTTGGTGCTTCTTCGGTCTCATCATCCAACTGGTGACGAATCACCCCAGGTTCTACGGTATTGACAGGCTCATGCACCGGCGTAACCGAAGCCACAGGTTCAGAAGAAAAATCAAACGTTGGTTGAACCGTTGGTTGAACTTCCCATTCCAAAGAAGGAGCCAAGGTGTTTGTATCTTCTAGCGATTCATCGTCAAATAAATCAAATTTGACTTCATGGTTAACTGCACTCACTTCAGGGCTTGTAGATTCAGTTACTTCCTCCGAACGGGTGGCTTGAACTGGTTCCACATCCTCTACAGGCTTAAGGTAAGGATCTTTGTTTAAGGTTTCTGTCATGGTATTAGACTCAAACGGAGAAGACATCGGAACGGTAATTTCTTTTTTCTGATCTTCGTCTAAATCCATAACCTTACGTTCTGGAAGCACATAGTTTGGTTCTTCAGGAGAAGAAAACCCGGTAGCTACCAAGGTAATGGAAAGGTTATCACCAAGTGTTGAATCATGTCCATGTCCCCAAATAACTTCCGCACTTTCACCGGCAGCTTCTTGGATAAAGTCGGTTATATTCATGATTTCATCCATTAATACCTCTTTGTCGCCGTATGTGATGTTCAGAAGTACGTATTTTGCCCCATGAATGTCATGATCATTTAACAATGGCGAGTTCATAGCCGCTTTTACTGCTTCAAGGTCACGTCCTTCACCACTGGCAACTGCACTTCCCATCAACGCTCTACCGCTGTTTCTCAATACAGTATTTACATCATTGAAATCTACGTTAATGACACCAGTATCTGCAATAACCTCAGCGATTCCTTTCGCAGCGACGGTCAAAATATTATCTGCTTTTTGAAAGGCTTCTGAAAGGGTTAGGCTTTTTCCGATGGTTCGTAATTTCTCATTATTGATCACCAACAAGGTATCTACATTCTGACGCAAACGCTCTAAGCCCTCATCGGCTTGCAACCTGCGTTTTTTGCCTTCAAAATCAAAAGGTAGCGTAACAATTCCAACCGTTAAGATTCCCAATTCTTTGGCAACTTGTGCGATTACGGGCGCTGCTCCTGTACCTGTTCCTCCGCCCATTCCGGCAGTTACAAACACCATTTTGGTGTTTTTCGATAAAATCTCGCGCAAATCTTCGATGTTCTCAAAAGCGGCATTCATACCCACTTCCGGTAACATCCCTGCACCCCGACCTTCGGTGAGTGTTTTTCCTAATTGAATTTTATACGGAACGGGTGAAATATCGAGGGCTTGACGGTCAGTGTTGCAAACGACAAAGTCTACTCCTTTAATGCCTTGATTAAACATGAAATTCACGGCATTACTACCTCCTCCGCCAACGCCGATTACTTTAATTATTGAATTCATATCTTTAGGGATGTCAAAAATTTCGTTCATTTTACTTTATTTAACTGGTTATTAATCTTCATCTTTCATGAAGAAGTTTTCTAATTTTTTCAGATTTTCTCTCGAAAGAACCTTTGAAAAGAAGGCTCCTTTTTTCCGAGGGTCGGCATGACCGCGAATATCGCTTTCATTCGAAGTTACATCCGTGGCATCTCCCCGCTCTTCTCGTTCAAAACCTTTCAACACCAATCCGATGCCTGTTGCATAGATCGGACTTGAAATGTTCTCAATTTGATTGGTATTGGCCAGGTGTTCGGTGGGATAACCGATCCGTGTGTCAAGCCCGGTAATATATTCAAACAACTGCGGTAAATGTTTCAATTGGGATCCACCGCCCGTTACAACAATTCCGCCGATAATTTTCTTTTCAAACCCTGAATTACGGATTTCAACGCGAACCAGCTCGATGATTTCTTCCATTCTAGCTTGGATAATTCCTGCGAGGGTGGATAAGCGAATCTCTTTCGCGTCTCTTCCCTTTAAACCAGGAATACAAACCACTTCATGATCTTTACTTTCACTCACCAATGCGCTGCCAAAACGTACTTTCAATCGCTCTGCTTGCTTTTGCATGATTCTGCATCCCATGCGGATGTCTTCGGTAATCACATTACCTCCAAAGGGGATTACCGCCGTATGACGAATCAGCCCGTCATAGAAAATCGCCACATCCGTTGTACCTCCACCGATATCTACCAACACGACTCCGGCTTCTTTCTCTTCATCGCTTAATACCGCATGTGCGGAAGCGATGGGTTCCAATTCAATTGCGCTGATGCTTAATTCCGAACGCTCCACACAGGTTCTAATATTTGTAACATTTGAAACATGCCCTGTAATGATGTGGAAATTGGCTTCTAAACGAACTCCCGTCATTCCGACAGGATCTTTGATGCCTTGTTCATTATCTACAATATACTCTTGAGGCAATACGGTTATAATTTCTTCCCCCGGAGTCATCACCATGGCATACATGTCATCAATCAGGGCATCAATATCCTTTTGGGATATTTCGCCAAGGATATTTTTTCGGGTATGAATGCCGCGGGTTTGAATGCTCTTGATGTGTTGTCCTGCAATGCCAACATACACATTGTTGATCTTTAAATTCCCAGAGACCCGTTCTTGGGCCAATGAAACCGCTTGTGTGATGGATTGTACCGTTTTCTCGATGTTAGAAACCACACCACGCATGACACCTAGGGATTCACTTTTCCCCATTGAGATGATTTCTATCTTCTCGTGTTCGTTTTTAATTCCAACAAAACATGCAATTTTCGTGGTGCCTATATCTAATCCAACCACCACTTTTGGCCCTTTATTATTCAACTTTGTTCCTGTTTCGGCAAACGATTTGTCCATCATACATTAAATTAATTTCCGAATATTTCTCCCAGCCCTCATACGGTAAGCCTTCTTTGTAAAAAATCTTAAGGCGCGTAAATTTGTCTTTTACTTGCTCTTCTGAATAGGCTGTCCCAAATCTAATTTTAAAGTCCCCTACCAATGGTGTCAACACAAATTCTCCGCCTCGTTCCAAATACACTTGACCTATCAGGGCGCGCAACATCGGATCCTTACAAACATAATTTGAAATACGATAGATTTCATCTAGTTTTCGAATATTTTTCAATGAATCGTTGTTAATAATTTTTATTGCATCCTGACGAAATAGGGGCTCATTGATTTCTCCCGAGAACAGTAGTAGGTTTGCCGTGTGCAACTGAGATTTTGTGATCGTAACTCCGTCCGAATCGAGGTAATAAGATTTTCCATTTTTTGCAAAAATTCGGGCAATGGGTTTTCTTAACCAAACCTCTATTTTCCAATTTCCCCCCAACATTTTAAAAACCCTAACCTTGTTTACTTCTTCCATTCGACGAATTTCGCGTTCAATCTTTCGCACATCCAAAGATTCGCTCCGTTGCTTGGGGACAAACCAATGCTCACTCAAAATTCTGTGGTAGAGTTCTGTTTCATTCAACAAGGCGTCTGCACCCTCTACATGCACCAGTAATTTTGGGGTATTCATAGGACGCTTCTGTTCCGCATTTCTTCCAAGGAACCAAAGCACCAAAACCATTAACGCCAACACGCTGAGCAGGCTTATTTTTAACCATTTTTTCATAGGGTGGTGTCATTAATGGTGAGCAACTCTTTAATTGGAAGAACCATACGGTCAATATCTCCCGCACCGATGGTTAACAGCACTCCGTGGGAATTGGTCCGCAGGAACGCAAGTAATTCGGAGGGACTCATTAAATGTTTATTTGAATTTTTAATTTTTTGAAATAACCAATCGGAATTAATTCCTTGAATTGGCAATTCCCTTGCTGGATAAATAGGCAACACAATAACGGTATCCAACTGAGCCAATTCATGGGCAAATGCATCGCCGAAATCTCGCGTACGCGAAAATAAGTGGGGTTGAAAAATACCGGTAATCGGCGTGTTCGGGAACATCAAGCGAACGGATGAAATCAAGCGATTAATTTCCGTTGGATGGTGGGCGTAATCATCAATAAATTGGATGTTTTTTCCCGAATATATTTTCTCAAACCTCCGTTTGATCCCTTTAAAATGTTGAAAAGAGGTCACTACATCCTCCATGGATGCTCCGATATTATCACAAAGTGCCAAGGCAGCAATAGCGTTTTCAACATTATGTCCACCATTTATACCAATGCAGACGTCTTCATATATGCCTGAAGGGGTGTAAAAATCAAAACAAGCCCCATTCATGGTTTCTCTTAAATTCCGAGCAGTATAGTCTGCGGTATCCGAATTTAGCGCGTATGTTTTCTTTTTACACAAGGCATTTACCTGAAGGCCTTCCTTTAAAATCAACACCCCATTCGGATCAATTTTTAGGGCATATTGCCGAAAGCCCTCCTTAAATTTATCCTCAGACTCGTATATGTCTAAATGGTCCGGGTCGATGTTGGTAATGATGGAGGCGTAAGGAGATAAATTCAAAAATGACCGATCGTATTCGTCTGCCTCAATTACGGTATAGGCAGCAAGGGGATTGATCAATACATTATTTTGGAAATTCGTTGCAATGGCACCTAAAAACGCACTGCACCCAAGCGATGTATTATGCAGTAAAAATGCCAACATGGCAGATGTGGTCGATTTTCCATGGGTTCCAGCAACACAAAGTCCTTTAGAGCTTCGGGTGATTTCTCCGAGGGCCTGAGCTCGTTTGAGCATTCTAAATCCTTGCTTTTTAAAGGTGCTTAACCACTGATTATCTTCGCTTATCGCTGGCGTATAAATCACCAAGGTAGACTGGGCGTTAATCAAGTCAAAGGCTTGCCATGCATCTTCATACGTGATTATTGCTCCTTCGGCGGATAAGGCGTCGGTTAACTCACTTCGCGTTTTATCATAGCCGTATACAGTATTCCCTTTGGATAGAAAATATCTCGCTAAGGCAGACATTCCAATGCCCCCAATTCCAACAAAAAAAATCACCTGGTCTTTATGGTTCATGGCTTATCAGCTGATTACAAATAGATACGATATGTTCCGTGGCATGAGGTAAGGCTAATGTTTTAATCTGTTGAGCAAGCAAGGCCGTTGAATTTGAATCGTCAAGCGTTGCATGAACAGTGGGCCATAGCTTTTCTAAAACCTGTGCGTCCGGAACTAAGATTGCGGCATTTATTGAGGATAATGCTGTGGCATTCTTTGTTTGGTGGTCTTCCGTTACATTGGGAGAAGGAACCAAAATACACGGTTTTCCAACGAGTGTTAGTTCAGAGATTGAAGTAGCCCCTGCCCGGGAAACAATAATATCTGCCACGGCATAAGCGTAATCCATCCGTTCAATAAAGGGCAAAAGATGAATGTTTGTTGACAACCGCAATTCCTTCAACTGCTCATAATATCCTTTCCCACATTGCCACAACACTTGAATGTTCGCGTGTTTTAATTGCTCCAACTCCTTTACGACCGCAGTATTCATGGACTTTGCGCCTAAGGAACCGCCCATAATAAAAACCGTTTTCAAGGAGGGGTTTAAGGAATAAAAGGCATAAGCTTCTTGCTTGTTGGGCACTCCATGTATGAGGTCTTGACGCACGGGATTCCCGGTAAGGTGAATTACCTCTTTTGGGAAAAAGCGTTCCATTTGGGGATAGGCAACACAAATCGCTTTGGCTTTTTTCGCTAAAAGCAAGTTTGTTTTCCCGGGAAACGAATTTTGCTCCTGAATTAAGGTAGGAATCCTGAGCCAATTTGCCACTTGAAGCGTAGGACCACTCGCATAGCCCCCTACTCCAATGACCAATTCTGGTTTGAAAGCACTGAGGATAGATCGCGCAGCAAACAAACTTCGCAACACCTTGAACGGAAGAAACACATTCTTCAATAATTGCTTTCGATTGAACCCGGCAATATGTAGGCCTTTGATGGCATAACCTGCTTGGGGAACTTTTTCCATTTCCATTTTTCCATGAGCACCAACAAAGAGAATGTCAATCCCAGGATGCTGCGCCTTGAGGGCATCCGCAATGGCAAGGGCGGGATAAATATGCCCCCCAGTTCCACCGCCAGAAATAATGACTCTTTTCATATACTTTATGCTTCTTCGCTTATGGGTTTACTTAATTGTTGTTTCACGGCAAACGACTGAACAATTCCTATAGAAACGCAGGCCATAATCAGGGCGGAACCCCCCATTGCTAAAAAGGGCATATTTTGTCCGGTAACTGGAAATACCCCAGTACACACCAACATATTAATGCTTGCTTGAGCAAGTAAATGCAATCCAATAGCCATGGAAACATACGTTTCAAAGAGGTTGTCGGATTTTAAGGCGATGCGAATAATCCGGTACAGGAGTACTAAATACAAGAAGGTTAACAGTATTGCGGAAACGGCACCGAATTCTTCAACAAAGCTCGCATAATAGAAATCGGCATACGCTTCTGGAATATACTCTTTTAATTTCCCGTCGCCCACACCCGTACCAAACCACGATCCCGCATGAATCGCTCTTCTCGCATCCAATGCTTGTGCATTTTCAAGCACATTTTGATCCGTAGTAATGGTATTCGTAAGCCTGTTTTTCCAGGTTTCATAGCGGGGAAGGATGTTTAAGCTCGGTAATGCGGAATGCACACCAATGATAAACAACAACAATCCTATCCCAACCATTCCCATAGTTGCTAACTTTGAAAAGGGTACTTGTCCGATAAACAACACCGCCATGGAGAGCATGAAAAGCAACAAGGCTGTGGAAAGGTTGTCCTTGAAAATAAGGGCACAGATAATAACTATGGGAGCCATCAGCGGAAAAATCCCTTCCTTCCAGTTATTCAATTTATCTTTCTTGCGCACCAATAGCTTGGACAGGTATAAAAACAAGGCCAGTTTCGCAAAATCTGAAGACTGAAAGGTTAATCCAATGATGGGGATTTGAACCCACCTTCCAGCACCGTTAATTTCTTTACCAAAAAGGAAGGTAAAGATCAATAAAGCAATCGCAAAAAAGTAACTAAACTTGGCAATTTGGCTGATGTACTTTGGGTCGATTCGGTGAATGGTGTAAATGCTAGAAAAACCAAGAACGATATAAATGAGGTGTTTAAACAGATAGCGAAACGGGGTGCCTCCTTCCATTTTAACCAGAATTGGAACAAAACTATACACTGTTACAATAGACAAGGCGAGCAGCAAAAGGGTAATCACCCAAATAACCATATCGCCTTTTAGGTATTTTACAAATAAATCCTTCATATCCCGTGAATGGTTTTTAAAATCAGCGCCATTTCATTGATTGCATCCAATCCGTGTGCGCCGCAACCGGTTAACATAATAATTCCTTTACCCCCGATTAAATCGGGTTGGCTGAGGGCTGAAGAAACGGAATCAACCTCTTGACAATCGGCATTGATGACCTGAGATGGAACCATGCCGTCGAGTAAATACACTCCTTTTACATTGGGAAATTGTGCATGCGCTGAATCAACAACAACATTAAAATAATCCAGCGTACAAATCCAATGGATGGGAAAAGGCATCGACTCAAAGGTTGAAAACAGGTGAGATACCGGAGCATCAAGCCACGTAAACACATCATATCCATGGTATTTACCACGGGGTTGGATGCTTGTAAGCGCAGCCCTGGCTAGGGTCTGCCGACGGTTTTCCTTCAGCTCTGCATGGAGATCAGTAGTCTTTTTCTCCATGTTAAAGTCCTCGCACCGCTTTTTTAAACTGATTCCCGCGGTCCTCATAGTTTTTGAACAAATCAAAGCTCGCGCAAGCAGGAGATAACAATACAATCTCCTCTTTCTTTGCCAGTTGATAGGCGGCAATTACGGCCTCTGTTGCAGATTGGGTTTCTACAATCTGCTCGACATGATCAGCAAAGGCTTCCTTGATTTTATCATTGTCAACTCCAAGACAGACAATCGCTTTCACTTTTGCCTTTACCAAGGATTCCAATTCCGAGTAATCATTTCCTTTATCCACCCCTCCAACGATCCATACGGTTGGACGTTCCATGCTTTCAAGGGCATACCATGCTGCGTTGATGTTTGTCGCTTTAGAATCATTTATAAATTCCACGCCATTAACCTTGGCAACAAACTCCAAACGGTGTTCTACATTTTCGAAGTCCATTAGGCTTTCGCGCACTAAATCCGCTCGAATATCTAACAATCGGGAGGCGATTCCCGCAGCTAATGCATTCTGTGCATTGTGTTTGCCCTTTAGGGCGAGTTCATGAATTGACATAGTTGTTGTTGTTTTTATGTTTATAATTAGTTGTTCAGTGGTTAAATAACCCCCAAAATCTTGGGGCGTTGTTATAGAAAACGGCACCAGGCGCGGCGCAATCTGATGGGCCTTGATCCAATCCGTAATGTTGGTGTCATCTGCATTATAAATGAAAAAATCTGCTGCCGTCATCTGCTGGAGTATCCTAAATTTGGACGCCACATAATTCTCCTTTTTGTAAGCATAGCGGTCCAAATGGTCCGGGGTGATGTTGGTAAGTACTGCGATATCCGCCTTAAAAGAATGCATGTCGTCCAGTTGGAAGGAACTTAGCTCCAACACATACCACGCTCGGTCTTCCAGCGCGACTTGTTTCGCATAACTGAAGCCCACATTTCCAGCCAAGCCTACATCAAATCCTGCGTTCTTCAGGATGTGGTAAATCCACAGGGTGGTGGTGGTTTTACCATTGCTTCCTGTAATACAAATGGCTTTTCCCTTCGAGAAAGGTTTCGCAAATTCAATTTCAGAGACTACGGAAATCTCTTTAGCTCGAATGTCTTGCATAATGCCCGCGGTTTCAGGAATACCTGGAGATTTTACCACAAGGTCGGCATCGAGAATTCGATCTCGCGTATGCCCATGTTCCTCAAATTCGATGGCATACGCTTGCAGTTCGGCTTTTGCCGATGCTTTAATTTCACCTGCGTCAGACACAAAGACCTGAAGTCCTTTGACTTTCGCTAGAATAGCTGCACCGATGCCACTTTCAGCAGCACCTAACACTACGATATGTTTCCCGTCGAGCTTCAATTAACGCAACTTTAGGGTGATGATGGTGATTACTGCAAGTAAAATTCCCACAATCCAAAATCGTGAAACGATTTTAGCTTCATGAATGCCTTTCTTCTGAAAATGGTGGTGGAGTGGTGCCATTAGAAAGATACGCCTTCCTTCACCAAACCTTCGCTTGGTTAGTTTAAAATATCCCACTTGAAGAATAACCGACAAATTCTCAATAAGAAACACACCACAAAGCACTGGGATTAACAACTCCTTGCGCACAGAAATCGCGAATACCGCAATAATTCCACCGAGAGCTAAGCTTCCTGTGTCGCCCATGAACACCTGAGCAGGATAGGAATTATACCACAGAAAACCAATACACGCACCAACAAAAGCTGCGATGAAAACCACCAGCTCCTCTGCTTGAGGGATGTACATGACATTTAAATAATCTGCAAAGCGCGCATTCGAACTCACATAGGCAAATACTGCCAAGGCGAGACCAATAATGGCTGATGTTCCTGTGGCGAGGCCGTCTAAACCGTCGGTCATGTTCGCGCCATTGGATACAGAAATCACAATAAAAATCACGATCGGAATAAACAATAACCACCCGTAACTCTTGTTTGAATCACCAATTAACCAGTTGTAATTAAATTCATTTCCTTTGATAAATGGAATGGTGGTGGTCATGTCATCGGTCGCAATCCAACGAAACTGCTCATCATCCCCTTGAACGTGTTCATGCGTTACAAACACCTCGTCTTTTTGCAGGGCATAATCCAAGGGAACGCGTTTGTGCACGCGCACCTCATCAGAAAAATAGAGGATGGACCCCACCAAAACGCCTACACCAATCTGACCAATAACTTTAAATCGACCCTTGAGTCCTTCCTTGTTCTTTTTGAACACTTTAATGTAATCATCGAGAAAGCCAATTAACCCTAACCAAATGGTTGCCAGAACCATGGTGATAACATAAACATTATGCAGTTTCGCAAAGAGTAAGGTTGGTACTAAAATCGAGGCAAGGATAATTAGCCCCCCCATGGTAGGCGTTCCGGATTTTTCGAGTTGTCCTGCTAACCCAAGATCCCGCACTGTTTCGCCAATCTGCTGTTTACGCAGCCCTATAATCATTCGTTTACCGATGACGATAGAGACCAATAAAGAGGCAATTAAAGCCATGGAGGCCCTGAATGAAATAAAATCGAACAAGCCTGCTCCTGGAAAATTAAGTCGATCTAAAAACTCGAAGAAATAATACAACATATTAATTGGATTTATTAAAGAATGATTGCGCAATTAAGAAGTCATCGAACGGATGTTTAACTCCTGAAATCTCTTGGTATTTCTCATGGCCTTTTCCTGCAATGAGCACAATATCCCCGGGGTTGGACAAGAGCGCTGCAGTGTGAATGGCTTGCTTTCTATCCGTTATGGAAAGTACGGTTGTTGGATGCGTCTGATCAATGCCTTCCTCCATATCCGCGAGGATTTGAGCTGGGGATTCTGACCTTGGGTTATCCGAGGTAAGGATTACTTGATGGCTAAACCGCTGTGCGATTGCCGCCATGGTTGGTCGCTTTGCAACATCGCGATCCCCACCACAACCTACCACGGTGATCATTCGTTGAGGGGCTTTGTTAAAACCCGCAATGGTTTTGAGCACATTCTCAAGGGCATCCGGGGTATGCGCATAATCCACCACGATGGTTACGCCTTGAGTGCTTCTAAAAAACTGGAACCTGCCTTCCACGGAACCGAGGGTAGAAATGGCCGTAATCAACTCCGTCTTTGGGATGCCCAGCAGGGTTCCTACCCCGAACACAGCGAGTAGGTTATATGCATTAAACGCGCCGATTAGCTGCGTATGTACCTCGGTATCATTCAACTTCAGTATCAGACCGCTCAGTTCATTTTCAAGCACCAGGCCTTTGAAATCTGCCATGCGCTGCAGCGAATAGGTATATGGTTTAGATGCAGTATTCTGAAGCATAACCCCTCCGTTGCGATCATCCAGATTGCTTAGGGAGAAGGCGTCGGACGGTAAGGCATCGAAAAATGCTTTCTTGGCTTGAATATATGCAGCAAAGGTTTGGTGATAATCTAAATGATCATGGGTAATGTTTGTGAACACCCCGCCTTTAAACTGTAAGCCCGCAATTCGTTGCTGGTGAACAGCATGCGAACTCACTTCCATAAAACAGTAAGCACAGCCGGCATCTACCATTTCGCGCAAAAAGGCATTTAAGGCCAATGGATTTGGTGTGGTATGGGTTGCCGGGATGTAGGCGGTTCCGATCCGATTTACAACGGTCGATAACAAGCCCGTGTGGTATCCCAACTTCATGAATAAGTCATAGAGTAAGGTTGCGGTGGTCGTTTTTCCGTTGGTTCCGGTAATTCCCACCAAGCACAAATCTTTGGATGGGTTTCCATACCATTCACAGGCAAGGCGCGCTAAGGCTATTCTTGTGTCAGGCACAACCAATTGAATAAAATCCTCTGGTAAAGTCACTTTCCGCTGCACTAAAGCAAGCCTTCCCCCCTGACTATAAACCTGAGACAGGTAATCATGACCATCGCTTGATTGTCCTTCTAGCGCAATAAACAAGGACCCTTGTCGTGCGGCACGAGAATCAAAAACAATTTCTTCCACAAGCACGGAGTGATCCGAAAATGGGACCTCAATTGAACTCAGTAAGGAGTGGAGGTTTCTCATTTCAATTCAAGTTTTACCAATACTCCTTTATGGATTATTGTTCCCGCGTTTATACTTTGACTAACAACCTTACCATAGCCCTTGAGTGAAACACTCAATCCAACCGACTCTAAAAGAAACACGGCATCCTTGGCGGTCATCCCTTTCACATTCGGAACCTTACCTTTTTGTATGGTCACTTGATTCAAATGAATGCTGCGATTGAGTGAGTCAGCTGTAATCCACTTTGCCCCTGTATTCAACTGAAAGCGAACACCGAGTTGTTTCAACACATCCGTAATGTTTTTATAGTACCCGTTTTTTACTGACGGCAGGCCCTCTGTCAGTGGTTTACGCTCGTTAATTGCCGGGTGATACGCCAGGTTGGAAGCATATATTTTATTGGCAATTGCCGCAAAAACTGGCCCTGCAACTAAGGCTGCATATTTTTGTTTTTTCGGACGTGTAACCACCACCACACAGGTATATTTTGGATTATCCGCGGGAAAATAGCCGGCAAAAGACGCTTGAAAATCACTTTGATTCTCCTCCACATATTCGCTATTGGCATTTAACAAGCGTGCCGTGCCCGTTTTACCAGCAATCGAGAACTGACTGGAAGTAAGTTTCTTTCCAGTACCGTGAGACATAACCCCCTTGAGGCAATTTTGCATGATGCGCAAGGTGGCATCGGAACAAATTTTATCGCGAATCACGATCGGCTCCATGTGTTTGATTACTTTACCGCCTCTGCGAATTTCTTTTACAAACAAGGGCCGTAAAAACCTTCCGTTATTCGCAACCGCATTATAAAACGCGCAGGTATGAAGGGGCGATTGTTGGTATTCATAGCCGATGGCCATGGAGGGAATCGAATAGGCAGACCAACCGGCACTGCCTGGTCTGAAAAATTTAGGCCCCAACTCGCCGGGAATTTCAGTGCCTAAGGTTTCGGTAAGACCAAAATCCTCCAAGCGTTCGATGAACGATTCCGGATCATTGCGATAGGCTTTGTATAAAATCTGGGCAATAATGTTAGAGGATTTTTCAAAGGCCTGCTGAATCGTGATGGTACCATACCCTCTCCCGTCGTTTGCATCCATAAAGGTTTTTCGACCCACCTGATATGATCCCCCTGCATTCACTTTATCTGTAATCTTGAATTTGCCATCTTCTAAGCCCGCCATGATCGAAGCCAACTTCATTGTTGATCCGGGGACTTCTCGCAAGCCTACGGCATGATTGAATTTTTCTGAAAACGTACCGTCATCCGCTCGATCGAGGTTTACCATCGCCTTCACGTGCCCGGTGGCGACTTCCATGAGAATAACAGTCCCGCTCTGAGCCTTCATTTCCTTCAATTGATGCTCTAGTTCAGAGTGTGCTACTTCTTGAATGTCTTTATCAAAGGTGGTAACTACATCGGCCCCCTCTACCGGATCCTTAGTAAAACGACCTGTTTTCTTCCATCCTGTTGTGATGCGATGCTCAATTTCTTTACCTGGCTCTCCCTCTAAGTAAGCGTGATAGGCTCCCTCTAATCCTACGGCTAAATTCAGCTCCTTTTTATAGTAGCCTAGGGTGCGCTTAAGCAAAATACCATTCGGTGCTTTTCGGATTATTGTTTCCTCGTTATCAATAAGCCCACCTTTCATTCTTCCTAAGTTGAAAATAGGCAAGGCCGCTATGCGTTTGCGCTCTTCATTGGTAACTTTTTTACGAATCAACAAATATCTGGAGCCGTTTGCCCGCGCTGCCCGTATCTCATTTTCGTAGGTTCGAGCCGATTTATCGCGATACATTCGAGCAAGGCCATTGGATAAATTAGACACTTCCTCATCGAATATTTTTTGATCTACCACGGTTGGATCCATGTGAATGTCGAAATAGGAAACCGAGGTCAGCAAGGGATTCATGTTAGCATCTAAGATCTCTCCCATTCGCGGTGCGCGGTCTTGCAGCCTCACTGGTAAATCAACCTCTTCGGTGGTTAATTGGAGTTTAATTGTTTTAAACAAGCCAATTCCCATCACGAAGATGAACCCAAAATAAAGTGCGTATGCCCTTAAAATCATCGGCCCTTTCGTGTTACTCATCTGCGCTTAAAATTTCGTTGGACTTAATGACTTTGATGGCGTTTTCCGATTCCAATAATTCTCTTTTTTTCAACCGTTCAACCATCTTATAGCGCCTCGTACGTTCTTCGAGCATTGTTTTAATTTCAATATATTCCGCGGTGTTTTGATCTACCTCGCGGCGGGTTTCTTGTATTTCTTTCAAGAGGGATTTACCGTAATATCCTTTAGCAACCAGTACAAAGAGCAGGAAGAAAATGAACAGGATATAGGCCAGGTTATTCAAGACAAAATCCTTGCTGAGAAACTCCCCATTGAGAATTTGAGCAAAGGCATTTGCCTTTTTGGCTTTAGGCGGTTTTTGAGCACCTACATTCGCTTTTGTATCTGTAGTAAATGAATTCTCCATCATTGTAGTTGAGCGATTCGTAATTTGGCGCTTCGCGCACGGTTATTGCTAAGCACTTCTGCCTCGGAGGGCACGAGCGGGTGTCTGGTAATTTCACTGAAGGGGCGCACCAGGTTTCCATAAAAATCACGAACCTCGGTCCCCTCAAAATTTCCCTTTTTAAAAAAATTCTTTACCAAGCGATCTTCAATGGAGTGGTAGGAAATCACAGCAATTCGTCCCCCGGGATTTAAGAGCTCCACGGCATCTTCCAGGAGTTTCTTTAGCGCCCCAATCTCATCGTTTACTTCGATGCGCAAGGCCTGGAATACCTGCGCGATATACTTATGATCCTTTCCGCGCTGCGCAAGAGGCTCACACAGTTTCGCAAGTTGGTCGGTAGTTTCAAAGGGTTGTTGTTGTCGGACAGCTAGGAGCGTTTGCACCAAGCGGAAGACGTTGGGTAAATCGGTGTAGGAATTAAAGATGCGTAACAACTCCGCTTCCGAACCCTGATTAAGAAGCTGTGCAGCAGTAAGGGTGGCCTTCTGATTCATGCGCATGTCTAGAGGCGCTGGGCTCCTAAAACTAAAGCCTCGGTCTGCGATATCAAATTGATGCGAAGACACCCCGATGTCTGCGAGGATGGCATCAACCTTTTTAACCCCAAGCGCGAGTAAGTGATTCTTTATGAACTTAAAATTTCCTCCAATCAACTTAAAATTAGGGGCCGAAATTGCGTTGCTGTTTGCATCCTCATCTTGATCGAAGGCGTACAAAAACCCTTCATTAGTCAACTTAGATAAAATATACTGGGAATGACCACCGCCACCGAAGGTGACATCAACCACTACTGAATTCGGCTGAAGGGCAAGGCCGTCAACGCTTTCATGTAATAAAACTGGAACGTGGTATGCTTCGTTAATCTTCATTGTTTGCTTCACCCATTACTTCATTCGCTAAGTCGGCAAAGTCCGGCATATTCCCTTCGATCATCTCGAAGTATTTAGCCCGATCCCAGATTTCGATGCGGTCGTTGTATGCAATAAGCATGACGTCCGACACCAAGCCAACGCGTTCCATGTGAGCAACAGGAATTAGCAATCTACCCGCATTATCCAAAGAGACTTGTTTTGCTCCTTGGTGAAAAAGCCGGTAAAACATCCTGTTTTTCGGGTTAAAAAGATTGATTTTAGCCAGCCTTGCACTAACCTTTTCCCATTCAGGAATCGGGTACAGGGTGAGGCAATCTTCAAATCCCTTATTCAACATAAAATCGCGCTGGGCACTAGCCGCAAGCTGCTTCCGTAATCCGGAAGGAAACAGAAATCGGCCTTTTACGTCCAATTTCACTTCAAACTCGCCAACTAAACCTGCCATAGCGTTAATAATGGGTAAAGTTAGTGGATATTCTACCACTTTTTACCACCAGTTTTTAAATTGTTAATAACTTCTTGGGTAAAATTACACCAATCCAAGTAAATAAAAAAATAATTCATTGATAAATAAAGGATTTAAGTAAAATCAATTGTAGTGGTAAATTGTGGTAATTATTAAAAACTTACCTTTGACCATGCAAAACAAATTGGCCGGCATCGGTCTTCTCGTGATTCTTGGCGCTGTTTGGGGCAGCTCCTTTATTTTAATGAAACTTGGAATGGAGCCTGTGTCTGGCTTTAAAACCATGAGTCACATGCAAGTAGCCGGACTTCGTATGTTAATTGCCGCAGTGGTTATGCTTCCATTTGCCATTCGATCCTTTGGCTTGTTGAGGACCAAAAGCGCCCCGTATTTCTTAATCGTAGGACTTTGTGGGAACCTCATCCCCTCGTTTCTTTTTACGTATGCCGGCACGGTATTAAGCAGTGGTTTCTGCGGAATTTTAAACAGCTTTACTCCGATATTCACGGTACTGGTAGCATTGGTAGCATTTAAAACAAAGGTGCATTGGATCCAGATTATCGGCATTTCGATTGGCACCCTTGGGATTATCTCTTTAGTAACTTCGGGAGGCAGACTAACCCTAATGAACAGTCCTTCGCACATTGGCGCCATTTTAATCGGCACCCTACTCTACGGGATTAGCGTGAATACCATTCGCAATAAATTAAGCCATGTTAACCCGCTTGAGGTCACTTCGTTGGGACTCTTTTGTATACTCCCTTTCGCGCTCTCGAGCTTTTTGTATGAAGGCACCGCTCAAGTAATTGTCAATGCCCCCTTTGGGTGGTCTGCCTTTGGCTATGTGTTATTTTTAGGCATCGTAGGAACCGCTATTTCCAACATTTACTTCAATAAATTAATTAAACTTACTTCGGCCATTTTTGCCAGTTCCGTAACCTACCTAATCCCCGTATTTGCTGTGCTTTTCGGCTTTATACTCAAGGAATCCATCACCTTCATGCAATTCGTTTCTATGCTTATTTTGCTCTCAGGGGTCTTTTTAGTCAACTTCCATGAACTTCTTTTACGCAACATGCGAAAGAAAAAGCACGAGTTGTTTTGATATTGAATATGATTTGTTATCTTTGCACTCCTAATTTTAATTCGAGTCAAACATGTACGCAATTGTAGAGATAGCAGGGCAGCAGTTTAAAGTGCAAAAAGACCAAAAGGTATTCGTTCATCGATTAG
>Ga0315907_10001761_pt1 | contig 28714 bp, 22 predicted proteins | sample LakEriMetagenome_3_FD_203525 | JGI IMG/M metagenome (GOLD analysis project Ga0315907, IMG submission 203525) | Freshwater fungal communities from buoy surface, Lake Erie, Ohio, United States - Buoy 12 MA123 | ecosystem: Environmental > Aquatic > Freshwater > Lake > Lake biofilm | place: USA...
TGGAAATCGATCCTCTGCTGCCGCCCGGGATGTGGGATTGGTTCTGTCTGGAGGGTGTCCCTTACCATGGGGTGATGCTGACGGTGCTGTGGGACCGTGATGGCAGCCGGTATGGCCGCGGGGCCGGCCTCAGGGTTTTTGCCGATGGCCGTCTGCTTGCGGAGCGAGCCGAATGCGGACTGCTGCGCAGCGAACTGCCGGACTGAGGGAGAACGCGCTTGGTGGCGCGATTGCTCTGCTGGATTCAGGCCTGACCCCGGAGCGTGGGTTTTTCAGCAGGCTCCCAGCGATACCAGTTCGAGCGAGGCCGGTGGCGATCCGAGGATGGCCGAGGCGATGGTGGCGAAGCGGTTGGCGGCGTCGGTTACGAAGAACGATTCCGAGCGAGCTGGCTGGTTGCTGCTGCAGAGGAGGCCGGAGGTGCCGAGCAGGGTGGCGGTTTCGGCGGCGGCGGCTTCTGCGCTGTCGACGAGGGTGACCTCCGGGCCCATGGTTTCCGCGATGACCCTGCGGAGGAGAGGGTAATGGGTGCAGCCGAGCACAAGGGTATCGATGCGGTCGGCCTTGAGCGGTGCGAGGTATTTGGCGGCTGCGAGGCGGGCGATTTCCGAATCGGTTTCCCCTTCTTCGGCGAGCGGCACGAAGAGCGGGCAGGCGACGCTCCGGATGAGTTCGGGTTCCCTTCCGTCGGCGGCGAAGGTGGCGCGGATCCGTTGTTCGTAGGCACCGGAACCGATGGTGGCGGCCGTGGCGATGACCCCGATGCGGCCATTGCGGGTGGTGCGGGTGGCGGCGCGGGAGCCTGGTCCGATCATGCCGAGGATGGGAACGCCGGGAAACTCGCTGCGGAGCGCAGGTGCGGCGAGGGCCGAGGCCGTATTGCAGGCGATCACGATCATTTTGACTCCTCTGCCGAGGAGGAACCGGGAATCTTCGAGGGCGTAGCGTGCCACGGTGGCCGGTGATTTGTTGCCGTAGGGAACCCGGGCGGTATCGCCGAGGTAGACGAGCGATTCCGAGGGGAGGGCGGAGCGCACGGCGCGGAGGACCGTGAGTCCTCCGACCCCCGAGTCGAAGATGCCGATGGGGTGGTCGTTCATGGAAGGTCGTCGGGTCCGGGGACGCCGGCCTCCGCGAGGGCGCGGCGGGCGGCTCCGTGCCAGTCGCGGTTGGCGGCCGGGTTGGCGGGGCTGGGGTGGGGAATGCGCACGATGCGGGCCGGACCGCTGCCGGCGGCGGTGCGGAGTTTGGCTTCCGCGAATCCGCCCACGCCGATGAGCCATGCGGGCTGGAGGATGCGGATGACTTCGCGGAGGTGTTCGAGGCAGGCGGCTTCGACCGGTTCCATGGCGTGGCCGGGAATTTTGTCAGGCGTCCGGTTGCGGCCGGAATCCTCGAGGAAGATGAGCGGGCAGAAATTGACCGCGAAGTGATGGCGGAAGAAGCGTTCGGCCGTTCCGAAGGAATCGCGGGCCCAGCCCCAGAGGCGTTTTCCGCTGACTTCCGAGCGGCGGCAGGCAAAGCCCTCGATGGGGCGTTTCGGGTGTACGTGGCTGGGTTGCGAGACGTTTCCGGTGATGCCCATCCAGTCGCGCACGGCTGAGATTTCGCCGAAGGGTACACCGGTCTGGGCCATGCCGAACGGGCCGGGGTTCATGCCGAGCAGGAGGATCTGGCGGGGAGCCGGGGCGAAGCGGCGGATCCATGTGGTGTGGGGATCCCATGCGTATTCCAGCGGGTTGTAGACGTGACTGACTGGTTCCGGGAAGCGGAGGCCGGCGAGACTGGCACGGAGGTGGTCAGCCGCCCTGATGAGGAGTTTGGCGGTATCCATCAGTGTGGCTGGCTGCTGCGGCGGCGGAAGACCGCGAGGTGACGGTCGACGGATTTGCCGGGAGTGGGGAGGGCGATGGAATCCTCGTTGCGGGTGGAGACGATTAGTTCCGCGCCGGCTGCTTCGAGGGCGCGGGTGGCGAGTTCGTGTTCGCGGTCGAAGTAGCTGGTGATGACGAGGAGACCGTCGTCGCGGAGCCTCGCGAGACCGTGCTGGAAGATGCGTCTCCATGCCGCGGGGTCGTTCCAGAAGTTCTGGTGGCGGAGGAAGGCGAGGTCGAAGTCATCGCCGAGCGAGCGGATGCGGTCGAGCTGCGAGCAGTCGGTGGTGATGAATTCGGCATCGGTGAGCTGGCCTGCGCGGGCGCGGGCGGCGGCTTCTTCGAGTTCGCGGCTGCGGATGTCGGCACCGACGAAGCGGATGGCTGGGGCTCCGGGGTGGCGGGCGCGCAGGGTTTCCACGAGGGTGCCTGCTTCGCGGCAGGGCCCGCAGGCGAGGTCGAGGATCTGGAGGGGGCGGGTCGTCCCTGTCCGGGGTTCCGGCAGCGAGCGCCGCAGGAGCCGGGCGAGTGTTGCATTTTCCCTGAGGAAGCTGGTTTCGGACTGGGGGTTCACAGCATTTTCATGGGTGGGGCCGCGCCGATGGGGCGGCAGATTCGGGAGATGCATTCCTCGAAGGCCGGGGCGTTGTCGAGGACTTCGATTTCGACGCGGAGGAAGTAGACCGGCAGGAGGGTTTTTTCGAGGGCTGGGAAGCGCACGCTGTCCTTTTCGGTGGTGATGACGCAGTCGGCGAGCTGGTCATCGGCGCGGAGGATGCACTCGTTGATTTCGTCTTCCGTGTAGCGGTGGTGGTCGGTGTAGCGTCTGGTCAGGACAGGTTCGCAGCCGAGGCTGCGGAGGATGCGTTCGAAGCTTTCCGGGGCTGCGATGCCGCAGATGGTGCCGGCTTTGCGGCCGCGGAGGAATTCGAGGGGTTGCTGGTCTTCCGGATGGTAGACGTTCTGGAGGATGACCGGCCGGTGGCGGCAGGGAATGATTTCGGCGGTGCGGTTGAAGCGTCGGATGCGGTCGCGGATTTCGTCGTGGCCATCCGCGCTGTCGCATTTGGTCAGGAAGATGTGACTGGCGCGGCGGAGGTTGCGGGGAGGTTCGCGGAGGGTGCCGCGCGGGAGGAGGAATTCGTTGCCGAAGGGGGCATTGCGGTCGACGAGCACGATGTCGAGGCGGCGGCGGAGCCGGAGGTACTGGAGGCCGTCGTCGAGCAGGAGGGTATCGCATCCGAGTTCGCGCACGGCCCAGCGTCCGGCTTTGACTCTGTCCTTGTCGACGACCACGGCGACGCCGGGGAGGTTGCGGGCGAGCATCCATGGTTCATCGCCTGCGTGGGCGGGGTCGCCTGTGAGGTTGGTGCCATCGCTGACGATGAGCGGGGGGACTTCTGTTTCGCGGCCGGTGAACTTCTGGAGGAGGCGGGTGCGCAGGGGAGGTTTGACGCGTTTGTAGCCCCGGCTGAGGATGGCGACGCGGCGGCCTTCCTCACGGAGGCGCCGGGCGAGCATTTCGACGACGGGAGTTTTGCCGGTGCCGCCGACGGTGAGGTTGCCGATGCTGATGACGGTGGCTCCGAGGTAGTAATCGGTTTTGACGCGGTGGCGGAAGAGGGCGAGGCGGCCCTGCACGAGGCCATGGAAGATGCGGGAGAGTCCATGGAGGAAGAGGCGCAGGGTACCTGCGCGCACACCGCGGCGCTGGCCGAGGATGACTTCCACGCCCCATTGTTCGAGACTGTCGAGGTTTTCGCTCGCCATGGTGTGCGGGTGAAGTCAGGAGAGGACGCGGAGACCGTCGTTGTCGGCGGTGACCGTGCGGATTTCCGCGGGGGCGGGGCCATGCCATGCGGCGAGCATGGCGCGGGCGACGGCTGGGGCGGAGTCCTCGAGGGCGAGGCAGCAGACCGTGGAGCCTGAGCCGCTGAGGAAGCCGCCGATGGCTCCGGCATTGACGCCATCTTCGATGATGGAGAAGAGCCCGGGGACGAGGTGGACGCGGTATGGCTGGTGCAGGGTGTCGCCGAAGCAGTCGCGCATCTTCGTGTACTGGCCGGTCGCGAAGGCTGCGGTGATGGCGCAGGCATTGCCAACGTTGAGGACGGCGTCGCGGTGCGGGATGGAGGGTGGGAGGACGCGGCGGGCGTGTTCCGTGAGCACTTCCATGTCCGGGATGAGGAGGACGAATTTGAGATCGGGAGCCACGGGGAAGCGGAAAAATTCGCCGCGGGCGTCGGTGAGGACGAAGCCGCCGAACGTGGCTGGTCCGGCATTGTCCGGGTGGCCTTCGATTTCGCTGCAGAGGGCGAAGAGGCCGTCGCGGGTGAGTGGGGAACCGCTCAGGTGGTTGAGGGCGGCGAGGATGCCGAGGCGGATGGTGACGCTGCTGCCGAGGCCGCGGCTGATGGGGACGTCCCCTGCGACCTGCCAGAGGAAGCCGAATTCCGGGACATTGGTGCGCCGGAAGAAGAGGCGGGCGCATTCCCGCAGCATGGCGTGCGCCGGCGAGACGGTCAGCGGTCCGTCGGTCCGGGTGACGGTGAGTTCGTTGTGCAGAGCGAGAGCGATCCCGAGGCAATCGAAGCCTGGGCCGATATTCGAGGTGCTGCCGGGGACCCTGATGGTGACCGATGCGGGCATGGGGCATGAAACGGTCGATGGGGCAGGATGCAAGGTGAAGTGACGGCAGTGTTTCGGGAAAAGAATTGAAATTCAGGGGCCGGGCGGGCATGGTCGCGGCGTGAAATTTCTTCCGTGCATGACATTCCGGGAAATGATTCCGGTGGCTGGGCTGCTGGGGTTGCTGCTGCTGACTGGGTGCGGCAAGCCAGCTTCGGTGGTGCGGGCGGTGACCGATCAGGAAGTGGCTGCAGAGACGGGTCCGCTGCCGGCTGCGGGGACGGCGAACCGGCTGAGCAGCGAGCAGTCTGCTTTTCTGAGGCAGCATGCCAATGATCCGGTAGATTGGTATCCGTGGGGCGAAGAAGCCTTCCGGAGGGCGAAGGCGGAAAACCGGATGGTGCTGGTGTCGATTGGCTATGCGAGTTGTCCGTGGTCGCTGCGGATGCAGCGGGAGACGTTCAGTGATCCCTTGATGGCGAGGTTCCTGAATCAGCGGTTTGTGAATGTGCTGGTGGACCGGGAGGAACGTCCGGATGTGAACAATGCATTTCTGCACTATGTGTTCTGGAAGCAGAAGCAGAGTGGCTGGCCGCTGCATGTGTGGCTGACGCCGGACGGACTGCCGTATTTTTCCGGAGTCTATTTTCCGAAGGTTTCGTCCGGGTCGAGTGCTTCATGGGAGACCACGGTGGCGCACGTGGCGAACGCGTGGGCGGCGGATGCGGGGTATGTGGGGAGGCAGGCGAAGGAAGTGTCGGATCGGTATCTGGCTGACTGCCGGAAGATGTGGGTGGGAGCGGATCCCGCCGGGAATCCCGAGGTGCGTGGGGTGTCGGATTTTCTGGCGCTCGCTCCGGCTGAGCGGGCGAAGCGGTTCCGTGGGCTTGGTGACGACGAGCTGCAGGCGGCGGCGGGATATCTGCCGGGTGGCGTGATGGAGGATGTGCTCGCGGAACTGTCACCGGGGGAAGTGGATGCGGTCATGGAGCGTTTGCGGCCTGTGCCGGCGGCCCTGCTTTTCGGGCGGGTGGGAAAGCCTGAGTGGAAGGATCGGGCGTTCCGGCGTTTTGCGTCGCAGGTGCGGGCGACGGCTTTCGAGAAGATGCGGAGTCTGCATGATCCGGTGAATGGGGGATTCAGTCAGCAGCCGAAGTTCATGCAGCCGTACAATCTGGAGTTTCTGCTGCGGTATGGGGTGACGGAGCGGGCGGCGGGATTCGGTCGTGCCGCAGCGTCGGTGGAGATGGCGGCCATGACACTGCGGAAGATCCTTGATGGTGGGATTCACGACCAGCTGGCGGGAGGATTTCACCGTTACAGTACCGATGCGTACTGGGCGGTTCCGCAGTTCGAGAAGATGCTTTATGATCAGGGTGTGATGGCGCAGGTGCTCACCGCGGCGGCGCAGGTCACGGGAGACCGTGACTTTGCCGAGGCTGCCCGGAGCACCGTGGAGTATGCGGTCAACGAGTTGTCGCATCCTGGCGGGGCCTTCTACTGTGCGGAGGGATCGAGCAGCGCGGCATCGTCGGGTGAGATCCAGGAAGGGATTTATTATCTATGGGACAAGTCGGAAGCGGATGCGGTGGCGGGGGCGGAGGCGGTGCCGCTGCTGAAGGAAATGTTCGGGTTCGATGAGCGGGGAAATCTGCCGATTGATTCTCCGATGCTGGAGCGGCTGCCGCGGGCGAATCTGCTGATCCGGCAGCGTCCGCTGGCGGAGGTGGCGCAGCGGCTTGGTCTGGGAACTGCGGCTGTGGAAGAGGCATGGGGAGTGGCGAGGGGCAAGCTGCTGGAGGCGCGGCGCAAGCGGCCGCGGCCGATGCTGGAGGACAAGGTGCTGACTAGCTGGAATGGCGTCATGATTTCCGGGCTGGCGCGGACGGGATTTCATGCGGGTGATGAGGGCATGCTGGGGCGTGCGGTGAAGGCGGCGGAATTCATTCTGACGAAGATGCGGCGTTCCGATGGTGGTCTGGTGCATGCGTTTCTGGACGGTCCTTCGGCGGTGCCTGGATTTGCGGAGGACTATGCCATGTTCATCGCCGGGCTGCTTGACCTGTACGAAGCGACGGGGGATGCGCGGTGGCTGAAGCAGGCGGATGAACTGCAGGAAGTGCAGATCCGGGAACTGTGGGATAAGGCGGAGGCGGGATTCTTCGATGGGCCGGAGTCGTCCATGATCTTCCAGCGGATCAAGTCGATGGATGAGGCTACGGAGCTGGCGGCGGGGTCGGTTTCTGCGGTGAATCTGGCGAGGCTGCGGTGGATGGCGGGGAAGGTGGAGCATGGCGAGCGGTGCTGGAAGATCATGGAGCGCTTTGCGGTGCAGGCCGGGGCGACGCCGGCGGCTTTCATGCGGTTCATTCAGGCGGCGGAGCTGCTGGCTGAGCCTGCGGTGCACCTTGTGGTTGCAGGGCGGCCTGAAGCGGAGGGGAGGAAGGCGCTGATGGATGCGCTGCGTCCGTGGTACCGTGGGCTGGCGTCGCTGGTGTATCTGGATGGGAGCGAGGCGAGCCGGCTGCTGGTGGCTGGGGTTCCGGGGATGCAGAGCCTGCCGGCGCAAGGTTCTGCTGCGGTGCTGCATGTCCTGCGGGACGGCAAGCTGGTCGGTTCCGCGGCATCGGCCGGGGAAGTGGCGGCCCTGCTGGTTCCCTTGCTGAGGGTGCCGCCGCAGTAGCGGTGGAGGCAAGTCCGCGGGCGGCGGGGGTCAGACGTCGTTCTGGTCTGCGGGTGAACTGGCTGGAGCGAGCCAGCGACCGTTGCAGAGGGCGACGGGGAGCCAGAAGACGAGGGCTTCGTAGCGGGGCAGGGTCGTGAAGGCGTGGAGAGCCTGACCATCGAAGAGGCAGGCAGTGATTCCGAAGCAGAGGAGGGTCAGCGGTTCCGGTTCCCGGTGGTCGCGGGCGATGGAGATGGCGCGGTAGAGGAAGAACGCCATGAGGAAGGCGAGGGCGGCGGCTCCGGTCTGCCCGTGGTGGTAGAGGGTGGCTACCCAGATGGAATGGGGATGGTCTGCGGGCCAGCCCACTTCAGCGGCGGCGGAATCCGGGGCGAGCCAGCCCTTGCCGAGGAGGCGTTCCTCCGGGTTGGCGAGTCGGGAGAGGATGATTCCGTAGAGGTGGATGCGTCCGGTGTCGCCGCGGTTGATCCAGCTGCGGAGTCCGTCCTGGGAAAGGCGTTCGAGACCAGGGTCGGGCGGCAGGGAAGGGACGAGTTGGGCCTTGGGATTGGTGCGGGCCTGTTCGGCGCGCCATGCGAGGGCCGTGGAGACGCCATGAAAGGTGGCCGCGCAGCCGATGGCGATGACGAGGGGGACCCATGCGCGGCGCCATCCGCCCGCGACGAGGAGGGTGGCGAATCCGGCCGTGGAGGCGAGGGCGGCCCCGCGGCTCTGGCAGCAGCACATGGCGAAGGCGAGAATGCCGACGCCGATGGCCCAGCGGAGGCGGCGGCGCGCCGTCTGGGCGGCCACGTAGCCTGTGGCTGCCCAGACCGCGGCAAAGCCCCATGCAATGCCGGTGGGAACCGGGTGCTGGCCGCCGTGGACGAACCAGTTGCGGAGGCGTTCCCCGAAGTGGGCTCCTCCATTGACGCCCCAGAAGACGGCGAGGCTGACGACTGCCGAGATGATGGCGATGCGGACGCAGATGCGCCGGGCAGTTTTCATCCATTGGTGGTCCGTGGCAGCCGACGAGGTACTGACGAGGAAGATGAGGAGGGCGGCGATGTCGCGGAGGGCGTGCAGGTATTCCCTGCGTCCCTCCAGGTGTCCGGCCGCGATGGAGAGGACAAAAAGGGCGGCGAGCCAGCCAGCTGCCGGGAGGATGGTCCCGCCGGGCTGGCACTGGCGGGCGGATTCACGGTGGTGGATCAGAAGAGCCGGGAACAGGAGTGCCCACAGCCAGACTTCGTGGACGATGCCCGCCGGGAAGCACCACCATCCGGCGAGAAAAAGCGCGATGCCGCCGTGGCGCAGGAGGATGCGGGTTCCGCTGCGCCGGGCGGTTTCGGCTGGCTGCGCCGGGTCGGCGGGAGGGGCAAGCACGGCATCGTTCATGGCGGGTCGGTGGGCCAGGCCGGGGGCAGGGTCAGGACCGGGTGTCGTCCGATGTGACCGGGTAGGAACCGAGCACCTTGACGAAGGTGCAGTGCGACTGGAGTTCGGTGATGGCCTTCTGGACGTGATCTTCCGTGCAGTGGCCCTGCACATCGACGAAGAGGAAGACCTCCCAGTCGCGCCGCCGGGACGGTCGGCTTTCAATCATGGAGAGGTTCAGATGCAGATTGCTGAACGGGGCGAGGGCGCGGAAGAGCGACCCTGGCTCGTTGCGGATACTGAACATGACGGAGGTGCGGTCACGGCCGCTGGGCGGGGCCGTGCGGTCGCTCAGCACGAGGAAGCGGGTGGCATTGGTGGCGCTGTCCTGCACGCTGTGGGAAAGGATGGAGAGGCCGTGGAGTTGGGCGGCGAGGGGACCGCCGAGGGCCGCGGCGTGCGGGGTGCGCGAGGCAATTTCCGCGGCGCGGATCGTGCTGGGAACTTCGATGAGGTCGGCCTGCGGGTGGTGGCGCTGGAGCCAATGGCGGCATTGGGCGAACACGTTCGCGTGGCTGTAGATGACGCGGATGCCGTCGGCCGGGCTGCGGGACATCAGGCAGTTGTCGATGCGGAGAAGGATCTGGGCGCAGATCTGGACCGGACTGTCTGCGAAGAGGTCGAGCGTGTGCACCGCGGCTCCTTCTGTGCTGTTTTCGACTGGCACCACCCCGTAGTGAGCGGTGCGGCGGGCCACGGCATCGAAGACCTGTTCGAGTGATTCTAGCGGGGCGTAGCGGACACTGGCTCCGAAGCGTCCGAGGGCGGCCTGGTGCGTCCATGTTCCTTCCGGGCCGAGGTAGGCGATGCAGAGGTCGTCCTCGAGGGCGAGAGCGGCCGACATGATTTCGCGGTAGATGGCGCGGATGCTGCGGTCCGGCAGGCGGCCCTGCATGTCGGCATTCTTGCGGAAGAGGCCCTGGAAGACGGCTTCTTCCCGTTCCGGGGCATAGATCTGGAGGCCCTGCTGTTTTTTGACGAGGCCGACTTCGTGGACGAGGTCGGCGCGTTCATTGAGGAGCCGCAGGAGATCGCGGTCGATGGCATCGATTTTCTGGCGGAGGTCCTCGAGCGGCATGGGTGTGAAGCAGTCGGAAGCGAACGGGGGAAGACATTGGACGGAAAATGGCGGCTGTCGAACGCCGAAATGGGATGCGGCTTTTTCCGCATGACACCGCGGGTGGAAGCGCTCACGGTCGCGCGACTCCCCCATGCTGGAATACCTGAAAATCGCGCGACCCGACCATTGGCTGAAGAACATCTTCATTGTGTTCGGGCATGTGGTGCTGCTGGCGCTGCATCCGGACTGCTGGGACCATGGGGATGCGGTGCTGCCGGCGCTGGTTTCGCTGGTGCCGGCGTGTCTGATTGCGTCGGCGAACTATATATTGAACGAGATTCTGGATGCGCCCTTTGACCGGCTGCATCCGACCAAGCGGCACCGTGGGATCCCTGCGGGGAAGGTGACGGTGAAGTATCTGTGGGTGATGATGGGGGTGCTGATTGTGGCAGGGTTCTGGATGGCGGTGCGGCTGTTCAGCGATGGGTATGTGCTGGCGCTGGGGATGCTGCTGGCGAGCGGGTTGGTGTACAATATTCCGCCGGTGCGATTGAAGGACCGGGCGTTCATGGATGTGATTGCGGAGAGCTTCAACAATCCGATCCGGCTCTGGCTGGGGTGGTTTGCGTTGTCGCTGGGCGAGTGGCGGTGGCCGCCTTGGACGATTGTGCTGGCGTGGTGGGCGTTTGGGGCGCTGCTGATGACTGGGAAGCGGTATGCGGAGTTCCGGTTCATCAATGATCCGGAGGTGAGCGGCCGGTACCGGAAGTCGTTCAGTGTTTATACGGAGAACAGCCTGATCATTGCGATGATCACGTATGCGAACCTGTTTTGTTTCGGGGCAGGGCTGGCGATGGCGTCACTGCCGCCGTTGCGGGGGCAGGTGCTGGTGTTTCCGGTGATCCTGTTTGCGATCATTGCGTATTTCCGGCATGCGATGAGCGAGACTGGGGCGCGATTGGAGCCTGAGCAGCTGCTGAAGAACCCGTGGCTGCTGCTGTGGACGGGGGTGACGGCGGGGCTGTCGCTCTGGCTGCTGGTGGCGCAGCCGCCGGTGGGACGCTGGCTGGGGCTGGAATAAGGTGCGGGCGAGGTCGTCAGGGGCTGCCTGATGGGGATTCGGGGCTTGCGGCAGCGGGCAAACTGGGCATGGGAAGGGCGTCATCAACGTTCACGAGGAAGAATCATGCCTGTAGCCACACCGAAACAATATGCCGCCATGCTGGATGCCGCTCAGAAGGGTGGCTATGCCTATCCAGCGATCAATGTGACTTCGCTGCCGACCATCAATGGGGCGCTGCGGGCCTTTGCGGAGGCGAAGTCCGACGGGATCATTCAGGTTTCGACGGGCGGTGGTGAATTTGCATCCGGGACGTCGGTGAAGGACATGGCGCTGGGGGGCATTGTGCTGGCGGAGGCCGTGCATCGTCTGGCCGAGCGCTATGATGTGCTGGTGGCGCTGCACACGGATCACTGTCATCCGAAGAACGTGGACAAGTTCCTGCGGCCGCTGCTGGCGGCGACGGCGGCGCGGCGGGCGGCTGGGCAGGGGAATCTCTTCAACAGTCACATGTTTGACGGATCCGAGCTGTCGCTGGCGGACAATCTGAAGGTTTCGAAGGAACTGCTGCAGCAGTGTGTCGATCTCGAGATCATTCTGGAGGTGGAGGCTGGCGTGGTGGGGGGCGAAGAAGACGGGCATGACACGTCGGGAGTTTCCAATGACAAGCTGTACACGACGCCGGAGGACATGGTGACGGTGTATGAGACTCTGCATGGGGTGGGTCGTTTCATGTTTGCGGCGACCTTCGGGAATGTGCATGGCAGCTACAAGCCTGGGGCGGTGAAGCTGAAGCCGACGATTCTTCGTGATGGGCAGAAGGCGGTGACGGACAAGTATGGTGCGTCGGCCGAGATGGATCTGGTGTTTCACGGGGGCAGCGGGACTCCGCTTGAGGAAATCCGGGAAACCCTTGGTTACGGGGTGGTGAAGATGAACATTGATACGGATACGCAGTATGCGTTCACGCGGCCGATCGTGGATCACCTGTTCCGGAATTACGAAGGGGTGCTCAAGATTGACGGTGAGGTGGGCGACAAGAAGGCTTACGATCCCAGGGCCTATCTCAAGAAGGGCGAGGCTGGTCTGGCCGCGCGGCTCAAGCAGGCCTGCGACGACCTGCTGAGCAGCGGGCGGACCATCTGCGGAACGGTTTGAGCGCAGAGCCGACAGGACTGGGCCGGACCGCGGCGCGGCGGAATCCGGTTCTGCTGATTCTGCTGTTTCTGGCGGCGGTCATGGTGACAGCCGGAGCCTTGGCTCCGTTGCTGTGGCATGGCGGCAAGGCAGTGGCGTCATGGGTGGAACACCGCGGACTTGGCGGGGTTCCGGGGCTGGGATGGCTGGCTGGGAAGCTGGCGGATTCCGATTTCGGGCGGTACTTCAACCGGGCCTTTCTGTTTGCGGCGCTGGGGTGGCTGTGGCCATTTCTGAGGTGGATGGGAGTGACGCGGGCGGCGCTGGGGCTTGCGCCGAATGCGCGGCGCTGGCGCGACTATGCGGGAGGGTTTCTGGTGGCGGCGGGTTTGCTGCTGGCGATGGGCGGGGTTTTTCTCTGGAATGGGGCGTATCAATGGCGGGTGGATCCGAAGCTGGCGGGCAAGCTGCCGAGGATTCTGATGGCTGCGGTGGTGGTGCCGCTTCTGGAGGAATTTCTGTTCCGCGGGGTTTTTCTCGGGATGGCGATGCGGGCAGTGCGGCGGGTGGTGGCGATTGTGCTGGTGTCCGGATTGTTTGCGGTCCTGCATCTGGTGAAGCCGCCCGATCCTTTGCCGGAGGCGCTGGCGGGAGGGGTAGTCGGCTGGACCTCTGGCTACGAGATGATGGGGATCATTTTCCGGAGTTATGGGGATCCGGGGAGGTTTGTGTCCGAGTTTGCGACTCTGCTGGTGGTGGGATTGATCCTTGCCTGGACGCGGGGGTTTACGCGGTCGCTGGCGCTGCCCATGGGGCTGCATGCCGGCTGGATTTTCGGGGTGGGCATGTTTGCGCTGCTGAGCCGCACATCGAAAGGCCTGCGGTCGGGTCAGTGGATGGTGGGAGAGGGCAGCGTGCGGATTCCTCTGATTGGAGAGAATCTGAAGCTGGGGCTGGCTCCGCTGGTGGTGCTGCTGCTGACGGCTGGAGTGATCGCGCTGCTGTGGAGGAAGCGGCGGGCGGAAGACCGCGGGACGTGCTGCTGAGCGCGGGAGCGGCTCAGGGTGGCGGCGGGGACTCTGCTGGCGGTTTGGGCGGCGAGTGTTTGGTGCGGGGGGCGAGTGTTGCTTCGAGTACGCGGGTCATCCATGCATCGGCCCCGCGTTCCCGGGCGGCGGCGAGGCCAGCTTCCGCTTCCGCCACATGGCCTTTGAGGGCTTGTACGAGCGCCTTTTCGCACAGGAGAGACAGGTCCGGCCGTTCCGGGCGGAGCCGGGTTTCGATTTCCGCGAGGGCGAGGTCGAGTTCCGTGTTGGCATCTGTGCTGCGGGAGGCTGCGAGGAGGGTGCGGGCGCGGCGGATGCGCCATGAAGCCTTGAAGCGGGACGATTCGATTTCGTGGTCGATTTCCGGGAGAGCCTCTCCGGTGCGTCCGGCATCGATGAGGGCCTCGATCCATGCGATGCGCAGGACGATGCTTTTGAGTTCGCCCGCTGCGGCGGCGAGGTCGTCGACGCGTTCCGCATGGCGGCCGAGGCGGCGCTGGGCTTCGGCGCGGAAGAGGAGGAGATCGATGCTGAGGGTATCGGAGAGGCTGATGCCTTTGGTGGCGGCGGCGAGGGCTTCCTCGTTGTCGCCGTTGCGGAGGAGGAGGTCGGCGAGGGCGGACCAGCAGCCCGGGAGGTGGAAGGCAGCGGCGGGCGGAGGATTGGCAAGGAGCTGGCGGAGCCGGGCGATGCCTGCGGGGCGCTGGCCCGCTTCGTCATCGAGCCTTGCCAGTTCCCGTCCGGCTGGCAGGAACGCGGGATCGAGGGCGAGGGCTTTTTCGAGGTCGCTGCGGGCCTCCTTGAGCTGGCTGGTTTCCCGGTAATTGACGGCGCGCTGGTAGTACAGTTCCGGGATGTCCGGGGTTTTCGCGAGCTGGGCGGTGATTGCTTCGATATTGATTTCGTGGCCGGGGTCAGCGGGAGCGGTGGTCAGCCCGCTGATGGCCATGAGGAAAAGGCGAAGGCATCGCCACGGGACTTTCACGGATTCGAGGAAGTGCCGGAACCGGTGGGGAGGGTGACGCGGCTTTTGAGCCGGGTTGGGCCTTCCGGGGTGCCGGGGGCCTTGGGACTGGCGATCGGTTTCGGGATGCTCTTGGCGTCCTTGACGATCTGGACGGTGTCGCGTTCCTTGCCATTGGCGTCGAGCATCATGGCGGTGAGGGTTTTGCCGTTCACGTTGATGAGGACCGATCCCCATTCCGTGATGGTTTTCCACATGACGGGGCTGGGGTTGTCCTTGCGGGCGAGGGCCTGGCCCCCGTGGCCGGCTACGATCTGAATGGTGCCGCTGTTGGGGACAACGCCGGGAACTTTATGGTAGGGACCGCCGTCCGCGGGATTTCCGGTGCCGTCATCGAGCACGCCGTTCGCTGAAACCGTGGGAGTGCTGTAGGCTCCGTTGAGGAGGAACGACCGTTCGTAGACGTGGCTGTGGCCGGTGAGCACGAGGTCGACTCCGCCTGATTCGATGATCGGGAGGATGTGTTCCCGGATTTCAATGAGGTCCTTTTCCTTGTCCGAGTCGTGGGATCCCTTGGTATAGGGAGGGTGGTGCCAGTAGGCGATGATCCAGTCCGCCTTGGTTTTTTCGAGGTCGGCCTTGAGCCACTGAGCCATGGCTCCGTCCGCCTTGCGGGGAAGGTCGTGGGAATTCAGGGCGATGAAGTGGGTGCGGCCGTAGTCCCATGAATAGTAGGCTTCGGTGCCGCTGGCCAGGCCGCCGCTTTCTGCTTTCGTGGGGACGATGTAGGCATCGTAGTACGGGCCTTTGCCGGTGGAACCGTTGGAAGTGCCGCCCTCGTGATTGCCCATGGCGGGCCAGCAGGTGAGACCGCGGAGGGTGTCGGCGTAGATTTCGAAGAAGCCGAACTGGAATTCCGAATCCTTGCCGAAGTTGTAGGCCATGTCGCCGACGTGCACGTAGAAGTCGACGTCGGTTTTGGCTTTTTTGCGCCATTCCCTGAAGGCGGTCTGGACGGCTTTCTGGCTATCGCTGCCGGTGCCGCTGTCGCCGACGACCCAGAACGAGAACGGGCGGGTGGAGCCCGGTTTGGGGAGGGTGCGGAAGCGGCAGGAAGAATCCCTGGGGGTCAGGGTATTGGTGCCGTCGGTGATGGCGTAGAAGTATTCCGTATCCGGCTGGAGTCCCGCGAGGGTGGCTTCGTATTGCCAGGTGCCGTCTGGAGCGGAGTGGAGGAGGGCAGCGTCGCCGCTGGAGCCACCGTCTTTTTCAGAGCGGCGCACCGTCATCTTCTCGGTGGTGACCTTCGTGGTCCACTGGCCTTCGCGGGTGCCTGTGTGGAGCACCGGGGATCCGGGCGTGCGGGAGCGCCACACGATGGTGATGGAAGAGGGGGTCGCCAGCTGCGGATAGGGTTGGCGGCTGAAGGCAGTCGCCGGGGTTTCCGTCGCGGCAGTGGCTGGCTGTTCGGCGTGGATCGTGGCACAGGAGATCAGCAGCGCCGGGGCGAGGCAGAAAGCGAAACGTGTCATGGGATTGGAGGAAACGCGGGGGATAAAGCCCGGCAGTTTCCAGAAGAACGTGCAGGAGGGCATCAGGATCCAGCAGAAATGCACCCAGATTCACGGATGGCCCGGGTCGCTGCCGGCAAAACCACCGTGGACTCCGGATTCGCTGCCGGTCCCGGTTTTTCAACGGGCTCCTAAGGCGTCCTCAGGAGAAGCGGCGGACGAGGACGGTGGCATTGTGGCCACCGAAGCCGAAGCTGTTGCTCATGGCGACATCGACCTTGGCCTCGCGGGCGTGATTGGGCACGCAATCGAGGTCGCATTCCGGGTCCTGGTTTTCCAGATTGATGGTGGGAGGGACGATGCCGTCGCGGATGGCGAGGACGCTGGCGGCGAGTTCGACGCCGCCGGCTGCGCCGAGCAGGTGACCGGTCATACTCTTGGTCGAGCTGACCATGAGGCCGGCTTTGGCGTGGTCGCCGAAGGTCAGTTTGATGGCTTTGGATTCCGCGATGTCGCCGAGTCCGGTCGAAGTGGCGTGCGCATTCAGGTATTGGACGTCGGACGGGTTGATGCGTCCGTGGCGGAGGGCCATGAGCATGGCGCGGGAGGGACCGCTGCCGTCCGGGGAGGGGGCGCTGAGGTGGTGGGCGTCGGCGCTGACGCCGTAGCCGATGAGTTCGGCGTAGATGCGGGCACCGCGGCGTTTAGCGTGTTCCAGTTCCTCGAGCATCATGACTCCGGCGCCTTCGCCCATGACGAAGCCGTCGCGGTCCTTGTCGAAGGGGCGGGAGGCGCGTTCCGGGTCGTCATTGCGGAGGGAGAGGGCGCGCATGTTGCCGAATCCCGATAGGCCCATGGGGAGGATGGAGGCTTCTGCTCCGCCGGCCAGCATGGCATCGGCGTCGCCGAACTTGATGATGCGCCATGCTTCGCCGATGTTGTTGTTGGAAGTGGCGCAGGCGGTGACGACGACCATGTTGGGCCCTTGGAGGCCGAACTCCATCGAGATGATGCCGCTTCCGATGTTGCTGATCATCATGGGGATGACGAACGGCGAGACCCGGGAGGGTGACTTCGTGATGAGGGTGGTGTGATTTTCCTCGAGGGTGGCGAGGCCACCGATGCCTGAGCCGACCATGACGCCGACGCGGGTGGGATCGATGGAGTCGTGGGAGATGCCCGAGTCTTCGAGGGCCATTCTGGAGGCGGCCACGGCGAGCCCGGCGTAGCGGTCGACGCGTTTGCCGTCCTTGGGGGTGCGGAAGAAGGGAACGTAGTCGAAGTTGCGGACTTCGCCTGCGATGTGGCAGTGGTAGGCCGAGGTATCGAAGGCGGTGATGCGGGAGATGCCGCTGCGACCGGCTTTGAGGCTGTCCCAGAACGAGATGAGGTCGTTGCCGACTGGTGAGATGACGCCCATGCCGGTGATGACAACTCTGCGATCGTTCATGGGGAAAGGATGGGTGGAGATGGGCTGGTCGGATGGATGCGCGGAGGGAGGGCCTCCCGCCGGACGGGCGGTTTCTACGCGTGTGATTTCCGGCTGTCAAACCCGAGGGAGGGCTTGTCCGGGAGTGGTCAGCCGCGGGGTTCGCTGAGGCGCTGAAGGAGGCGCTGGCGGAGGTCCGGGGGCATCTGCTGGTCGTTGGCGATCCAGCCGCGGGCGGCGTCGGGTTCACGGCGGGACCAGTCGCGGGCGAGACGGTACATGGTTTCGCTGCGGCGTTTTTCGTCGGAGATGGTGCCGGCCCAGGCGATGGCGGCTTCCGGGTCTTTTTCCGCTACCTTCCAAGCGAAGCGTTCGCGTGGTTCGTCGGTCTGCGGGGATTTGGGGAAGTTATTGAGCCATGCGCCCGCCTCATTGGGGTCGTTATTGGCCCAGCGTTCGATGAGTTCGGTCATGACGCGGGGTTTGGCTTCCGATTCCGGTAGGGTGGCGGCCCATTGGGCGGTTTCCTTGGGGTCTTTGTCGGCGAGGCGGCCCGCGAGGCGGCTGAGGATGCCTGTTTTGAAGGGGGAATCGTCGAGGCCGTCGACGTAGGCGCGTGCGGAATCGATCCCGCGTTGTTTGGTGAACTGGTCGAGCAGGGAATCCATGACACGGCCGCGGGCTTCACTGCGGTCCATGGTGAGGGCGAGGGCGGCAGCGGAATCGAGATTGGTTTTGGCGATGGTGTCGATGGCGGCGCGGAGGTATTGGTTTCCTTCCTCCTTGTTTTCGGGGGGGTGGGCCTGGGCCCATGCGACAGCCTTGTCGGGGTCGGTTTTGGCCCATGTGGAGATGGCGGTGGAGGCGGCCCAGCCACCGCGCCAGTCGCCCATTTTGAGGGAGTGGGCGAGAGCGGCTTCGGGGTCTTTCTGGGCCCAGACGGTCATGAGCATGGACATTTCGCGGCCCCGTTCGCGCGGGTTGAAGTCCTTGCCGAAGGCGGCCATGGCGGCCTCGAGTTGTTCGTTGGTCTGGAGGCTGCGGATGAAGGAAGTGTAGGCTTCCATTCTGGCGACCGGGTCATCGAGGGCGAAGATGTCTTCGGCGCGGGTGGCGATTTCTTCTGGGGTCATGTCCCGGACTGCCTTGATGCCGGGGAGGGATGGTGCGGTGGAGATGCTGCCGGGGGAGTTTGAGCCGCTGCCGTCCGGTCCGTTTCTGGAAGCGTCTGCGGCGGCCGAGAGAACGGTGCGCGTGCGGGTGCTGGTCGATTGGCTGGCATCCGTCTGGGAACCCCGCCACCATGCGCCGGCGGTGAACGCGAGGATGGAAGAGGCAGCGGAGGCAGCCGCAATCATCAGTCGTGGGTTCATGGATGTCATCTTCTGAGTTACGCTGGGGATGGGCGGTTGTGCTGCGGGAAATCGTGTTACGTGACTGCGGAGAGGGCTGGGAAGCTTGCGGGCTCCGGGAAACGCTGCCAGGGTGGGAAGATGAATCGTGATGGAAAGCCGGATGAGCCTGCCGGAGGGCGGGGCATGGAAATGCCTGCTGGCGAGGACGCGGGGGATTACTCATTGTTGTCCGAGCGGGAGCGGGCGGAATTTGCGGCGCTGGCGGAGTCATTTCAGGCCGAGAAGAGCGGACTGCTGGCGGTGGAGGTGCCGTGGTCGGGCGACGGTGGGTTTCTGTTGACCGAGCAGGGTGGGCGGGAGCGGATTGTGCTGTCGGGTCGGGAGGCGGCCGGGAAGGATGGCGACCTTGCGTATGGTACGGTGGTGGGTGCGGATGCCGCGGAGCAGGGAGAACCTGTGGTGGCGGAACGGAAGCCGGGCGGAGAGCCTGGGGGCCGTGGAGATGCAGGCGAGGGCCCCGAGCATCCGGTTTTTTCGCTGGGTGGTCTGGCGGCCGCGCTGGCGGCCAGGCCGGTCGTGGTGCCAGTGGCGGCGGAATTGGCGGCAAGGGTTGATGATGGGAAGCCGAGGCTTGTGCTGCAGCCGGCAGTACTGGCGGAGGAACAGGTTGTGGCTGCGCCTGTGGCGGAGCCATGGGAGGCAGCGGTGGCAGCAGGCGTGGAAGCAACTGGGGAGTCAGGATTGGCCGTGGGGGCTCTGGCGGGGCCGGCGAATGCGGCGGTCCGTGATGAGGGTGGCGATCTGATGGATCCTGAGGGTGGTGGGGGGGCCGTGCTGGCTGATGAGGAGGCGAGTTGGGGGAGTACGGGTCTGCTGGTGGCCGGGGGGCTGCTGATTCTGGCTGGATTGTATCTGGTGCGTGCGGTGGTGCTGTTTGCGGTGCAGGCGGGTGGGGAACGGGGCCTCGGGAAGCTGGCGGCGGGGAGTTGGGAATTTTTCCGGGTGCATGCTGGCATGGTGGCGGCGGCGGCGGGCGGTCTGCTGCTGCTGCTGCTGGGGACGGGGGCGGTGGCGCATCGCCGGTGGGCACCTCCGCTGATTCATGCGCTGGGCTGGGTCCTTGTGTTGTTTGCGCTGAGTTATGCCGGGGTGGCGGCGGCGGCAGCCTTCTATCTGATGGGGAGTGCGCAGGAACTGCCGGCGGTTTCCTTTCTGGGTGGCCGCGAACTGCTGATCGGGGTTCTGCTTCTTGTGGTGGTGCCGCTGGGCTTGATTGGGGTATGCCAGCGCGAGGACACGGCGGAAGCGTGTGCCGCGACGCAGCGGAGCCGCAGCTGGACCGATGCGCGTCCTGTGCCGGTCCTGATGACGTTTCTGACGGCCCTCGGCGGGGTGGTGCTGGCTGGAGCGATGCTGACGGCCCGGGCGGCGTTTCCGGCATTCGGGGAATTCCTCGGCGGTGACGATGGGATTGCTGCGTGGGGGGCAGTGCTCGTGGTGAGTGCGGTGGCGGTGCTGCTGACGGGGTTTCAGCGGAAGTTAGGCTGGTGGCTGCAGATGGGATTGTTTCTGGTGCTGGCTCCGGCGGTTTTTCTGACCTTGCGGGTGCATGGCTGGGACGGTTTGCCCGGTGGAGGAGCCGCGGTGGGGCAGGGAGCCCTGCGGACGGCGGTGGCTGGAACCGGGGCCTTGTTTCCGGTGTTCCTGATTCTCCTGATGGCGCGGAAGGCGTTTGACCTGCGGCCCGTGGCGGCAGAGGAGCGGTGAATCATGCCGGGACAGCCAGTCATTTATTTCAACCGGGGCACGGGTCGATACGAGACCGAGGCCATTTACGGCGAGGGATTCCTGCGGGCGGCGTATGGCAATCCGATTGGGCGGGCAGTGGTCTGGGCGATGGTGCGGCGGGCTGCGTTTTCGCGCTGGTACGGGAGAAAGATGGACCGTCCGGAGAGTCGTGCGAAGATTGCGCCTTTCATAGCGGAGTATGGATTGGATCCGCGGGAATTCGCGGAGGAACCGGGGAGTTATGCGACCTTCAATGACTTCTTCAGCCGGGCGCTGCGGCCAGGGGTGAGGCCGGTGGATGGGGATGGCGAGACGGTGGTGTTTCCGGCTGATGCGAGGCATCTGGGCTTTGCGCGGGCGGACGAGATTGCGGGAGTTTTTGTGAAGGGTCAGCGTTTTGATCTGGCGGCGCTGCTGGGGGATGCGGCCTTGGCGGAGCGGTATGCAGGGGGATCTCTGGTGCTGAGCCGTCTTTGCCCGGTGGACTATCACAGGTTTCACTTTCCGTGTGCCGGGGTGCCGGGCGAGCCGCGGGTGATTCCCGGGCATCTCTATTCGGTTAGTCCGATCGCCCTGCGGTGGAGCTTGTCCTATCTGTGGGAGAACCGGAGAGTGCTCACGGAACTCGACGCCGGGAAACTCGGGACGGTGCTGCTGCTGGAGGTGGGTGCGACCAATGTGGGCAGCATTGTGCAGACCATGGTGGCTGGGCGTCGTGTGGAAAAGGGAGCGGAGAAGGGAATGTTCCGTTTCGGGGGGTCGAGTACGGTGACCGTCTTCGAACCCGGCAAAGTCCGGTTGGCCGACGATCTTCTGAAGCACAGTGCGGAGTGCTGCGAACTCTATGCGCGCATGGGAGAAGTGATGGGGCGGGCAGCAGAAAGCCCCTTGCCGGTGTGAGCGGCGAGGGGCTTCGGCGATAAGCGATGGCGGCCGCTTCGTGGATCAGACCGTTCCGCTGCTGCGGAGGATCTGGGCAAGCACGTAGGGCAGGATGCCACCCGCGCGGTAGTAATCGATTTCCACCGGAGTATCGAGCCTCACGATGACCGGAACGTCGAAGGAGGGGCCGTCCTGCGGGTGGACGCGGAGGGTGGCTTCCGACTGAGGTTTGATGTCGTTCGAGACTCCGAGGAGGTCGAAGGTGGCATTTCCGAGGGTGCGGACGCGGTCGTAGTCCGCCTTATCCTTGAAGTTGCAGGGGAGGACGCCCATGCCGACGAGGTTGCTGCGGTGGATGCGTTCGAACGACTTGGTGATGACCGCTTTGACGCCGAGCAGGTTGGTGCCTTTGGCGGCCCAGTCGCGGCTTGAGCCCATGCCGTAGTCTTCGCCGCCGATGATGATGGTGGGGGTCTGGGACTTCTGGTAGGCGAGGGCGGCGTCGTAGATGCTGACCTCTTCGCCGGACGGCTGGAGGAGGGTGTTGCCGCCTTCCTTGCCGCCGAGCATGAGGTTCTTGATGCGGACATTGGCGAAGGTGCCGCGGGTCATGACGCGGTCGTTGCCGCGGCGGCTGCCGTAGGAATTGAAGTCCGTCTGGGTGACGCCGTTGTCCGTGAGGTAGCGTCCGGCTGGGCTATCCTTCTTGATGTTTCCGGCGGGGCTGATGTGGTCGGTGGTGACCGAGTCGCCGAAGATGCCGAGGGGACGGGCTCCGGTGATTTCAGTGATGTCGCCGGGCGTCATACTGAACTTCGAGAAGAACGGTGGTTCCTGGATGTAGGTGGATGCGCGGTCCCATTCGTAGACGAGTCCGGCGGATCCGGTGATGCTGTTCCACTTCGGGTTCTGTTCGGCGAAGTCCGTGTAGAGTTTGCGGAAGACATCGGGCGAGAGGGCCGAGCGCATGGCGGCTTCGATTTCTGCGCTGGTGGGCCAGATGTCGCGGAGGAAGACTGGCTGTCCGCTGGAATCGGTGCCGAGGGGTTCCGTGGAGAGGTTGATGTCGACGGTTCCGGCGATGGCGAAGGCGACCACGAGCGGGGGCGACATGAGGAAGTTTGCCTTGATGCTCTGGTGGACGCGGGCTTCGAAGTTGCGGTTTCCGGAGAGGACGGAGGCCGCCACGATGTCCTCGGCGCGGACCACGTCTTCGATTCCCTTGTCGAGTGGTCCGGAATTCCCGATGCAGGTGGTGCAGCCGTAGCCGACTGTCTGGAAGCCGAGTTTATCTAGTTCCGTCTGGAGGCCGGTTTTGGTCAGGTAGTCGGTGACGACGCGGGAGCCTGGGCCGAGGGAAGTTTTGACCGAGGGATTGACGGTGAGGCCGCGGGCGTTCGCTTTTTTGGCGAGGAGGCCGGCTGCGAGCATGACTGAGGGGTTGCTGGTATTGGTGCAGCTGGTGATGGCGGCGATGAGGACGCTGCCGTGGGTGATGTTGTCCTTGACTCCGTTGCGGGAGTCGACGGTCACTTCCCATGCGGGGTAGCCTGCGGCTGGCGGGGCATCGGCGGTGGAGGTGCCGGCCTGTCCGGCCATGGCTCCGAGGACGCCGACGTCGGGAACTTCATCGAGTTCTTCGACGGGGCCGCTGAGGGGTTGTTTGCCGTAGCCGTCCGGGAGGCCTTTGGTGAGGAGGGAATTCCATGTGGACTTGAGGTCCGTGAGGTTGATGCGGTCCTGCGGACGTTTCGGGCCGGCGAGGCCTGGTTCCACCGAGGCGAGGTCGAGGGAGACGATCTGGGAATAATCGATGTCGCCCTGCTGGGGAATGCCCCAGAGGTTCTGGGCTTTGTAGTAGGCCTCGACGATTTCGCATTGTTCGTCCGAGCGGCCGGTGCCGCGGAGGTAGGCGATGGTGGCTTCGTCGATGCCGAAGAAGCCCATGGTGGCACCGTATTCCGGGGCCATGTTGGCGATGGTGGCGCGGTCCGGGACGCTGAGGGCGCGGGCTCCGGGGCCGAAGAATTCCACGAATTTGCCGACGACCTTGGTTTTGCGGAGGAGTTCGGTGACGCGGAGGACGAGGTCCGTGGCGGTGACCCCGGCATTGAGTTCACCGGTGAGGTAGACGCCGACGACTTCCGGGACGAGGAAGGTGACGGGTTGGCCGAGCATGCCCGCTTCTGCCTCGATGCCGCCGACGCCCCAGCCGACCACGCCGAGTCCATTGATCATGGTGGTGTGGGAATCCGTGCCGACGAGGGAGTCGGGGTAGTGGACTCCGTCTTTCTCGAGGACGCCTTTGGCGAGGTATTCGAGATTGACCTGGTGGACGATGCCGATGCCCGGGGGGACGACCTTGAAGGTATCGAAGGCCTGTTCGCCCCATTTGAGGAACTGGTAGCGCTCGCGGTTGCGGTGGAATTCGAGGTCGAGGTTGCGGGCGAGGGAGTCGCTCGTTCCGGCGAAGTCGACCTGGACACTGTGGTCGACGACAAGGTCGACCGGCACGAGGGGTTCGATGATTCTGGGGTTGCCGCCCATGGCGTGGACGGCCGAGCGCATGGCTGCGAGGTCGACGAGGAGGGGGACGCCGGTGAAGTCCTGGAGGACGATGCGGGCGACGACGAACGGAATTTCGTAGTCTCCCGGGCTGGTGGCGTTCCAGTTGGCGAGATTGCGGACGTCGCTTTCCGTGACTTTTTTCCCGTCGCAGTTCCGGACGAGGGATTCGAGCACGATGCGGATCGAAGTGGGGAGCCGGTTCAGCTGCGGGGCGATGCCGGATTCGGCGAGGGCCGGGAGCGAGTGGAACTGGCCGGCTTTGCCGGAGGCGGTGCGGAATTCGCGGAGCGTATTTTGCATGGCAGGAGAGAGATCGGCTGGAAAGGTTTCATTCACGGCGGGGGACTCCGGCGCAATCGGATTTCCCTGGGGAACCGTGAGGTTTGCGGGAATTACGGACGGAGACCATGGAGGACGGCGGTGGCGCGGGTGGCGCGTTCGCGGATAGCCGGCCAGTCGCGTGCGGCGATGAGTTCGCGCGGGGCGAGCCATGAACCGCCGACGGCTCCGGTGAGGGGGCTGCGGAGCCATGTGCCGCAGTTGCTTTCCGAGACACCGCCGAGGGGGATGTAGTGAATGCCGAGGTGCTGGTAGGGAGCGGCGATGGATTCGAGGTATTTGAGGCCGCCGGAGGGTTCCGCCGGGAAGAATTTGAGGAGAGTGCGGTCGTAGACGAGCGCGGCCTCGATATCCGATGGGGTGCAGATGCCCGGGGCGAAGGGAAGGTCGGCCGCGAGGGCGGCTTCGACGGTGCGTGGGTTCATGCCGGGGGCGACGGCGAAGTCGGCACCCGCGTCGATCGCCTGGGCGACCTGGTCCTTCGAGAGGACGGTGCCGAGGCCTGCGAGCATGGACGGAAAGGCGCTGCGGATGCGTCGCAGGCAGGCGAGGGCGGCTGGGGTCCGAAGGGTCAGTTCCATGGCCGTGATGCCTCCTTCCATGAGGGCGCTGGCGACTGGTTCGGCATCGTCCTCGTGGTCGAGGATGAGCACGGCGGCGATGCCTGCGGTACGAAGGCGGGAAAAGACATCCTGTTCCTTGGTGGTCATGAGCCGGGAGATAGCGTCGAATGGGTTTGCTGGCCATCTGAAAAGCGCAGTGGCCGCCGCGGGGCAGAGTGGTTTCGTCCCTTGCGGAGCCGTGAGGGGTCCGGTATGGCCCTCGGCTTATGGCAGAACTGTCCAAAGCATACCTTCCCGGCGAAGTGGAAGAACGGTGGTACGCCCGCTGGGTGGAATCGGGTTGTTTCACAGCGGATGCGGCGAGTGCGCGTCCGGCTTACAGCATTGTGATTCCACCACCGAACGTGACAGGGATTCTGCATCTGGGCCATGTGCTCAACAACACCCTGCAGGACATTCTGGCGCGGCGGGCGCGGCAGGAAGGCAAGGAAGTGCTGTGGCTGCCCGGGACCGACCATGCGGGCATTGCCACGCAGACTCAGGTCGAGAAGGAACTGCGGAAGACGGAAGGGAAAACGCGACGTGATCTTGGCCGCGAGGCCTTCACGGAGAGAGTCTGGGAATGGAAGGAAAAGTACGGCGGCATCATCATCAGCCAGCTCAAGCGGCTCGGATGTTCCTGCGACTGGTCGCGGCAGCGGTTCACGATGGACGAAGCCTACAGCCGAGAAGTGCAGCGGGTTTTCGTGGAATTGTTCCGGTCCGGCAACATCTACCGCGGTCTGCGCATGGTGAACTGGTGTCCCGTGAGCCTGACGGCGCTCAGCGATGAGGAAGTCATCCCGAAGCAGCAGAAGGGGAAATTCTACACGATGCGCTACGAGGTCGTGGAAGAACCCGGACGGTTTCTCGAGATCAGTACGACGCGGCCCGAAACACTCATGGGCGACACAGCGGTGGCTGTGAATCCAGGAGACGAACGCCATGCCGACCTCATTGGAAAGCACGTCTGGCGTCCGTTTCCGCGGGCGGCGATTCCGGTGATCGGAGACGACGCCGTGGACCGTGAATTCGGGACCGGCGCACTCAAAGTGACGCCGGCGCATGACCTTGTCGATTTCGAAATCGGGCAGCGGCATGGTTTGCCGGTGCGGGATGTGCTGCATCCGGATGGCCGGATCAATTGTCCCGAGTGTCCGGAACTCGATGGGATGGACCGCTTCAAGGCGAGGCTGAAGGCTGCCGAAATGCTGGCCGAGCAGGGTGCCCTCGTGAAGGAAGAGGATTATGTAAACAACGTCGGCTTCAGCGAGCGGGCCGATGTGCCCATCGAGCCGCGGCTGTCGCTCCAGTGGTTTCTGCGCTACCCCAATGTCGCCGAGACGGCGGAGGCAGTGGAATCCGGGGCCATCGCGTTCCGGCCCGAGCGCTGGAAGAAGACCTTTGCGCACTGGATGGGCGGGCTCAAGGACTGGTGCATCAGCCGCCAGCTCTGGTGGGGACATCGCATTCCCGTCTGGTACCGCAAAGACCGCGCCGAAGCCCTGCAGTCGGCCGAAACCCTCGATTTTTCCAGTGTGGCATCGGGTGACCTGCATGTCGGCACCGAGCCTCCCGCCGATGCCGGGAACTGGGTCCAGGACGAAGACAGCTGCGATACATGGTTCAGTTCGTGGCTGTGGCCGTATGCCACCATGGACGACGCGACGCGGGCGAAATTCTACCCGACCACCGACCTCGTGACCGGCCCGGACATCATCTTCTTCTGGGTGGCCCGCATGATCATGGCAGGCTATGCCTTTCAGGGTGAATTGCCGTTCCGGAATGTCTTCTTCACTTCAATCATCCGGGATAAGCAGGGCCGGAAAATGAGCAAGTCGCTCGGGAATTCCCCGGATCCCGTGGAACTGATGGCGAAATACGGGGCGGACGGTCTGCGGTTCGGCCTGCTGCGGATTGCCCCAACCGGCAGCGATGTGAAGTTCGACGAAACCCAGATCGAGGAAGGACGGAACTTCGCCAATAAACTGTGGAATGCCGCGCGGTTCCGTCAGCTTCAGGGCAGTGATCTCCTTGATGATGAATGTCTAGCGGATTTCCCGGAAGCATCTGTCTTCTGCGTGGATATCGTGGCCCGGCTGGACCGTCTCCAGCAGGAATACGCGGAAGCTCTCGCAGCCTACAGTTTCAATCAGGCGGCGCAATTGCTCTATGATTTCTTCCGCGGGGATTACTGCGACCGCTTTCTGGAAGCCGCGAAGAACGATCTGGGGTCGGGTGCGGCTCCGGAGGCGCGCCGGGCTGTGCTCGTGACCATCGACCGGGTCTTCGGACGCTATCTGCAGCTGCTGCATCCCTACATGCCGCATGTCACGGAGGAACTGTGGTCGTCCATGGGCTATGCGCGGGGCGGAGCATTTCTGACCCTCACACCGCTGGACGGGCAGCCGCTGCTCACGGGCATGGATGCGGACAGGGTGGAGTCCTCGCAGCGGGCCGCGGAATCGGTTTACGAAACAGCTGCACGCATCCGGAATCTCAAGGCCGCCTGCGGGCTGCCGGCGCGCAGGGACCTCGAATTCATTCTCAAGCCGTCGACCCCCGTCAGTGCACGCGATCTGGTGACGCTGGGTGTGCTGGCCGGGGCCGGTGCGATCCGCTCCGAGCCCGGCCATGTGAAGGCCAAGAATACCGCAGGCACGCTGACGCCCCTCGGCGAAGTCTATCTTCCACTGGAGGGACTCATTGACATTGAGGCAGAGAAACAACGGCTGGGACGTGAGCTGGAACGGGTGCGCGGCGAGGTCGCCAAGGTCGACGCCAAGCTCTCCAGTGAAAGTTTCGTGAGCCGTGCTCCGGTGGAAGTCGTCGATGAACACCGGCAGCGGAAGTCCGATTGGTTAATCCAATCCTCACAACTCGAGGAAATGCTGCGGAATCTCGACGGATAATAGTTGCTTAACCCAATCTGATGATATACCTGACCGAAATATCATCGGAATATGTCGAGCCTAACACGGATTTCTGGGATGACGGAAGCGACGGCGCAGCTGCTCGCGGCTGCCGGGGTGCGGGGGGCTGGACAGCTGGCCAGGGAAAATCCCGGGCACCTGCACAAGCGGCTTTCCCTTGTGGCATGGCAGAAGGGGATCGGTGAGCGGGCGGTGCCTTCTCTGGATGAGTTGGCTGCCATGATCGCGGAGGCCGCGGAGGCGGGTGGAAATGCTTCAGGGCAATTGGAACTGGATGACCTGCCCGAAGCCATTGCCGAGGACGACGCCGGGGAACGGGATAGTGACCCGGGCAGGTGGGTCCCCCCGACGCTGAGAGCGGAACAACAGGCAGCGGGACGGACCGAGTCCGGTGCGCCCCCCGAGCCGCGGGAAACTCCCCCGCAGACGTGGCGGAATGTCGATCCGAATCGGTTCGCAACCATCGAAGATTATAATGCAGGCAGGATTCCAGTGAAGCCACTGTCACGTGACGGACTGGATGCGCCTCTGGAGGAAGAGAGTGATTCCGGAGGCCCGGAACGGTTCCGCGTGGAAGGACCGAAAGGGGAATTGTCGCGCTGGGTCCGGCGGGGCGTGGTCCATCCGAGAGGATTCCACACCTGGCTCGGGGCTCTCGTCTCGGTAGTGTTCCGGCTGGCACTGCTGGCGGCACTCGCTGCCATCTTCTGGCTGATCACGAGGGCCGAGCAGCCGACTGACTACAAAGTGCCAGTGGCGGTAGGTGCCGGGGTGCTCTTCGTCCTGGGCATGATGCAGCTGCACTTTGCCATGCGCGCAAGGTGCCGCATCTGCAGTTGCCCGCTCTACTATTCAAAGAACTGCCTGAAGAACCGGAAGGCCCATCTGATTCCCGGCCTCGGCTATGTCATGAGCGCGTCGCTTCACCTCCTCGTGTTCGGCTGGTTCCGCTGCATGTACTGCGGGACCGCCGTGCGGCTGCGCCCCGGCCACCGATAAGGATCGATGCCCGGCTGCGTCCCTGCGAGCCTGTTGAACAACCCGGGCTGGAAGCGGATCCAGGAAATGAGGTGTTTGGAAGAGCGGCTAAGCGTGGTTTCCCCAAGGGATCCCATGCTGTCGGCGGCCCTTATTCCAGAAGGCTGCGCTGCGCCGCAGTCGATAGTCTCTAGCCTTTTCGTTGCTGCGCCTTGTCTCACCGAAAAATTCCTCGCCGCGCTTCCAGCCCGGTTCTTCAACAGGCTCCTAACGGACCCAGCCGACGAGCACCGTGCCGGGGTTCAGTTTCATGGCTCCGGCAAATCCGCAGGGCATTCCGCCCAACGAGCTTCCGGCGGCGACGATTGAGTTCAAATACGACGGACTCTCCCGACTGGTGGAGCGCAAGGTGACACGGGGCATTGACCCGCCCGAGGTTGAGGGGTATCAATGGGACG
>Ga0315907_10001763_pt1 | contig 28703 bp, 25 predicted proteins | sample LakEriMetagenome_3_FD_203525 | JGI IMG/M metagenome (GOLD analysis project Ga0315907, IMG submission 203525) | Freshwater fungal communities from buoy surface, Lake Erie, Ohio, United States - Buoy 12 MA123 | ecosystem: Environmental > Aquatic > Freshwater > Lake > Lake biofilm | place: USA...
CCCCTGGGATTCAATGCCACGAATTTTTCCATTTATCCCAATGATGGGGAACCCCTTACCTTAAGAAAAGCAAAAATTCGTGGCATTGAATCCCAGGGGATGATTTGTGCTGAAGATGAATTAGGCTTGGGTACTTCACACGATGGCATTTTAATTTTACCTCAGGACATAGCGGTCGGAATTCCTGCAGCTGCAGCCTTATCGCTTGATACGGATTACATCCTGGAAATCGGATTAACTCCCAACCGATGCGATGCCATGGGACATCTAGGCGTAGCCCGAGACATTAAGGCTTACCTCATGCATCATGAAGGCTTAACTGCATCACTTGCCCTGCCGGAAATCGAAGAAACTAGCATACAAACGAATGTGAACAACACACACAAGGTTTTGAGTGATGGGGATTGCGAATCGTATTACTTGGCTTCCCTGAGCGGAGTGCAAGTTGGTCCTTCTCCTGATTGGTTGAAAAATCGATTAAGTGCACTCGGAACAGCGAGCATAAATAACATCGTGGATTGTGCAAATTACGTAATGTATGAACTCGGCACACCGCTGCATGCCTTTGATGCGAGTTGCTTCACCGAATCATTAAGCGTTCGATATGCACATTCGGATGAAACCCTTGAAACCTTAGATGGAGTTAATCGAAAGCTACGTCCTACGGATTTAGTAATTGATGGAAACGGCACAGCACATTGTCTTGCTGGCGTGCTGGGTGGTAAGACTTCCGGAGTGAGTGAAAACACAACAGATCTACTTATTGAATCGGCATACTTTAATCCGTCTACGATTCGTAAAACGGCAAAACATCATGGCATCCATTCCGACGCCAGTTTCAGGTTTGAACGTGGTGTAGACCCAGATTTAACGGCCTTTGCATTACAACGGGTAGTTTCCCTCATACGTTCTGTTGCGGGAGGAACCTTTAATTACATACAAGAAGTTAAGGCCTACGCAACACCTGCAGTGGAAGTAGCGCTTGATTTTGAAACCATCAACAAGCAATTAGGTACGAAACTTACGGATGCACAATTGTCCGGCATTCTAGCTTCACTTGACTTCATACCGATTAATGAATCAACGTGGAAAATCCCAAGATATCGTACGGATGTTAAGCGCCCCATTGATGTTACCGAAGAGATTATACGAATCGCTGGATTTGATACCGTTCCAACACCAGAGAAATGGAATTTCTCTGTACCCGTATCAGAGACGTTTTCAGCTGAAGCAACTCGTCAAAAGACCTCGGTAATTTTGGCCGGAAATGGATTTAATGAAATTCTGAACAATTCCTTAACCAAGGCCTCCAACGGAGCATTAACCACGAGCAAACAAGATGGTAAGCCCGTCGTTTTAAAAAATCCCTTGAGCCGCGATTTATCGATACTTCGTACTTCCATGTTTTTTGGCGCCTTAGAAACCTTGGCTTACAATAAAAACCGTCAATCCGGAAATATCAAGTTGTTTGAATTTGGTCATACCTATCATGGATTTGGCGAACGAACGGTTGAAAAAGCAACCTTGGCCTTAGTGCTCACCGGATCTCATGAACCCGATTCGTGGATGGGATCACGTCCTTTCTCATTTTTTGACATTAAAAGTGAGGTGATGAATTTAATTCAAGGACTAAATCCAAATGCGATCGAAGAAGTTGCCTTGGGTGAAGACACTCCGTTTTCTGAAGGAATTGAAATCAAGGTAAACGGTAAACCCCTGGCTACCCTCGGAAAACTGTCCGAATCTTGGTTAAAAACCGTAGAGTTCAAACAAACAGTATATGGAGCGGCGATTGACTGGAAGCGTTGGCTTGAACTCAGTAAATCCATCAAAGATCAATTCACTGAAATTCCTAAAACATTCGTGGTTCGCAGAGATTTTGCCTTGCTTTTGGATTCGAACATTCAATATGCCGCCTTGGTAAAAGCCGCTAAAAAAGTAGCCTCGAGCCGTTTGATCTCAACCAATTTATTTGATGTATACGAAGGCGATAAAATCGAAGCGGGTAAGAAATCCTATGCCTTATCCTTCCATTTCAGAGATGCCGAGAAAACCCTAACTGACGCTGAAATCGATCAAGAAATGAGTGCTATTCGAAGGTGTTTTGAATCAGAATTTGGAGCCCAACTCAGGTAAATGCTCGATTCCTAAGATTTATACCCAAGGATTTTGAGATAATCGTCTGCGGTTTGTTCTTCACTAAACAGTTGCGTCACAATTTTTTCGTTTTCATCTCGAGAAATCAAAATATGTCTCGGCTCTGGAATCAAGCAGTGTTTTAATCCACCGTATCCACCGATCGTTTCTTGATATGCTCCGGTGTTAAAAAACCCAATATACAAGGGATTATTTCTCTCGAATTTCGGTAGGTAGATCGCATTTGAATGCTGCTCAGAATTGTAGTAATCGTCGCTATCACAGGTCAATCCACCCAACAGTACACGCTCATAATCTTCTTGCCAACGGTTAATTGGCAACATTATAAAGCGTTGGTTGATTGCCCAAGTATCCGGCAGGTTGGTCATGAACGACGAATCAATCATGTTCCATTTCTCCCGGTCGTTTTGTTGTTTTTGATGTAAAATACTGAACAGTGCTCCCCCACTCTCTCCTACGGTAAAAGACCCGAACTCGGTGAAAATATTTGGCTCAGGGATGTCATTGTCCGTACATACCCGTTTGATTTGCTGCAAAATCTCACGTACCATGTAGGCATAGTCAAAATCAAAGGCCAAGGATTTCTTGATGGGAAACCCGCCTCCAATGTTGAGTGAATCCAACTCTGGACACAACTTTTTTAAATCGCTGTAAATACGCAAGCATTTGGTAAGTTCATTCCAGTAATATGCGGTGTCATTGATTCCCGTATTAATGAAAAAATGGAGCATTTTTACCTTAATGCGCGGATTATCTTTTAATACAGATTTATAAAACGGTACAATCTCACGATAACGCATCCCCAAGCGTGAGGTATAAAATTCAAACTTTGGTTCTTCTTCCGCTGCAATACGAATTCCAATCGACAAGTCTTTTTCTGTTGACGCTAATAGGTTTCTGACTTCCTCCGCATTGTCAACTACCGGTACAACCTTTAAAAATTCGGAATTTACCAACTTAGCAATGCTCTCCACATAGCGCGCAGGTTTGAACCCGTTGCAAATCACATAGGTTCCTTCTTTAAGTTTGCCGGAATCAACCAGGTTGTTTACAATGTCAATATCAAAGGCTGAGGAAGTTTCAATATGTACATCATTCTTCATCACCTCATCCAACACAAAGGCGAAATGGCTGCTTTTGGTGCAATAGGAATAATAGTATTTCCCGGCGTATCCTTGGTTATTTATAGCCTCTCGGAACCATCCTTTAGCGCGTTGGATATTATTTGAAATTTGCGGGAGGTAATTAAACTTTAAAGGCGTTCCATATTCTTGGATTAAACGCATCAAGTCAATTCCATGAAAAAACAGTCGATCCTCCCGTAAATTGAATTCATTTTGAGGGAAATCAAAGGTTTGATCAATAAGGTCAATGTATTTAGTCCGCATCAGCTATGGCATCAATTAAACGTTCAAGTGGTCGAGCCAATACAGCTCGGTTGGCCCATAATACGATGGGACGTTGGATTAGTTTCGGAAATCGAATCATAAGTTCAAATAATTCCGCATCCGTGAGTGTTTTTCCTTTAACATGGGTTTTATACTCAGGTTCCTCGGTACGAATCCAATGCTGAGGACCTTGGCCTAGCGATTCCGATATGTGCCTCAACTCTTCCGAAGTTATTCCTGATTTGATATAGTCTATTACCGTTACCTCAGCCTGGTTGTTTGTCAACCAATCAAGCGCACAGCGACTCTTGCTGCAACGAGGGTTATGGTAAATGGTATACTTCACGTTACAAAGTTAGGGAAGCTCCGCCAAGAAATTAATATTTTCTCATGAAATTTATCCAAGCCATTCGAAATTGAACCAAGGGAATTAACATCGGTGCTACATACTTCACAATCCATTGCTGATTACGAGAAAAAAAAGTGTGTTTTTCAATGCGTTTTTGAAGAAAGAGCGAGGTCATTACAGTGGCACAAATTCGTTTTTTTTGATTGCTAAATTCAGGACGCAAAACATCTACCAACAGTACGATGCGGGATTCCTTGGTATGATTCCACGTTTCGTGGGGATAGGCATCCATGAACCAAATAAAATGACCCTCCTGCCATGATCGATCTTCTTCTTTAACGCGAATGCCTGCTTGAGGCAAGGAAGCCGGAATAGATATGCCAAAATGACCCCGATAAATAGAATTGGTATCCCCCATGTGAGGAAGTATGCTGCTGTTGGCATCTAGGACATTAATTGAAAGGGTAAGAAGCTCATGATGATGAGTAAGAATGGATGAAAGCACGGGTAATTCCCGTTGATTTTTATGGAACTTTATCCCCCACCAAGCTAAAGATTGCGTATGGTATCCTTTGCCCTCTTGCACCATCGATTGTTTAAAATAAGGGATGGTCTCGTGTTTCTTTAAATATGTGAGCACTTCACTTCGAATGGCTTCTGCGTGCATGGTAAAAGCCTGTGAGCATCTCATTTCTGTCTCATCCACATACGCAGGCTCATTCCCAACGTAGGGCGCGGGAAAAGACCATAAGCTAAACCAAAGTGGCGTGTTCATGCCCTAAAGGTACAAGATTGTTAAAAACTCGATGGAAATCGATCAAAAACAGGAATTCGAACCCGGAAATTGTTACTAATTTTGATATTCACTCTTTTTCCATGTCTTATCTCAACGAACTTAATGACAGCCAACGTGTAGCAGTGGAGCATATTTATGGTCCGTGCATGGTCATTGCGGGTGCAGGTTCGGGAAAAACTCGGGTCCTCACTTACCGCATTGCACACATGATTGAACAGGGGATTGATCCGTTCAACATTATGGCGCTTACCTTCACCAACAAAGCAGCGAAAGAAATGTCTGAGCGCATCGGTAAAATTGTGGGCGGATCAGAAGCCAAGAGCATTACCATGGGAACGTTTCACTCGGTATTTTCCAGAATTTTACGGTATAATGCGGACCGTATTGGATTTCCCACGAATTTCACCATTTACGACACCCAAGATTCAAAGAGTTTAATCAAGGATATCATCAAAGAATTACATTTAGATGATAAAACCTACAAAACCAGTGGGGTATTTGGAAGGATTTCAGCAGCTAAAAATAACTTAGTTTCTCCAGAGGCCTATGCGGCCAATGATCAAATTCAAGCAGAAGATCGAATGTCGCGCAGGCCTGAAATTGGTCGAATTTATGCCCATTACACCAACCGTTGCCAAAAGGCCGGAGCCATGGATTTCGACGACCTGTTATATTTTACCAATATCCTATTGACCGACCATCCCGATGTGTTGCATTACTATCAGCAGAAATTCAAGTACATCTTGGTAGATGAGTATCAAGATACGAATTTTGCACAGTACCTGATTGTAAAGAAACTAGCCGCAGCCTATGAGAACATTTGCGTAGTTGGTGATGACGCTCAAAGTATTTATTCATTTCGTGGGGCTAACATCGAGAACATCTTGAATTTCCGGAAAGATTACCCGGATTTTAACCTCTACAAACTGGAACAAAATTACCGCAGCACACAAAATATTGTTGATGCAGCGAATAGCGTAATTAAAAGAAATCAAGACCAAATCAAAAAGGTTGTTTGGACAGAAAATGGGGTTGGAAAACCAATTTCCGTCGTCCGTACCTTAACCGATAATGAAGAAGGTCGCGTCATTGCGCACAAAATATTTGATCTGAAACAATCCGTAGTGGAAAGCTACAATGATTTTGCCATTCTATATCGTACCAACAAGCAATCTCGTTCCTTTGAAGAGGCCTTGCGAAAACTGAACATCCCGTATAAGATTTATGGAGGCCTTTCCTTTTATCAACGCAAGGAAATTAAAGACGTTCTCTCCTATTTTAGACTTACCGCAAACCCACATGACGAGGAGGCGATGAAACGGGTCATCAACTATCCGAAGCGCGGAATCGGAAAAACCAGCGTTGAAAACATTATCATTGCTGCGGGACGCTATGGTGTAAGCATGTGGGAAGTTATGGATGATTTTGAGACTTATTCCGTAGATTTAAACAACGCCACGAAACAGAAAATGTCTGATTTCATGACGATGATTAAGAGTTTTCAAGCAGAGCTCAATAAAGCGGATGCCTATACCCTTGCGGAACGAATCATTAAATCAAGTGGAATCTTCCAAGAACTGAATGCCGAGAAAGAAAAAGGTCCTGAAGAAGTGGAACGCATCCAGAACATTGAGGAATTATTAGCTGGTATTAACGAATTCACCAAAGGCGGGGATGAAGACGAACCCAAGACCCTGGCTGAATTTTTAATGGATGTATCTTTGCTAACGGATGCGGACCAAGAAAAAACGGAAGATAAAAACCATGTATCGCTGATGACCATCCACTCCAGCAAAGGATTGGAATATCCGCATATATTTATCGTAGGAATGGAAGAGAATTTATTCCCTTCTCAAATGTCCATTAATTCTAGAAGCGATTTAGAGGAAGAGCGGCGGCTCTTTTATGTGGCCATCACGCGCGCCATGGAATCTTGCACCTTATCCTACGCCGGCTCTCGATTCTTATGGAACCAAGCCATCAAATGTGAGCAAAGTAGATTCATCGACGAAATTGATCCGCAGTTTGTTCATTTTGAAACCCCTACTCGCAGTCAACAAGGCCGATCCTTGATGGGCGGAGGATTTGAACGCAGTTTCACGGGAGGCTTAAATTCCAAACTGAGTACACCCAGTATGCCAAAATCACTGAAATCTATCGCTGAAGTAAAAAGCGCTTCACCCGCAAATTCGAACGAGTTTAACCACATTATGGTTGGCACGCACGTGGAGCATTCGCGGTTCGGAAAAGGACGAGTAACGCAACTTGAAGGGAGTGGTGCAGATAAAAAAGCAGTGATTTTCTTCCCCCATCACGGATCTAAAACCGTACTGCTTAAATTTGCGAACCTAACGGTTTTGTAGCGATGTCATTTAAGGTCGGCGAATCAGTTTCCTTACTCAAAGAATCGGGATTCTATTCCATAATACGAATTAATGCTCCTTACGCCATTGTTCAAGATGAACACGGTTTTGAGTATCAGGTTACGCTGACTTCACTGATCAAACGCATTCCAGTATCCGGAAGCGTGGTGAACAAAGAATTGAGCGAAACAACCAATACCGCAAAAAAACAACACGCTTCTTCCATTCCGACCTTAGACCTGCATGCAACAGCACTTGGAATTGATGGCATGCCAACGAACGAACTTCTAGAGAAAAAACTCAGCCATTGCCGCATGTTCTTGAACCAATGCATTGAAAAGAGGCATATGAAGGTCTTAATCATTCATGGCGTGGGTGAAGGCGTATTGAAAACGGCAGTACGTCAATTGTTGCAGGGTAAGCCCGGAATTAGTTTTCATGACGGCAATTATTCTGCACGCGGGGTAGGTTCTACCTTGGTTGAAATTCGACTCAGTGAGGTGCGTAAATTTTAAGCGCTTGAATGACTCCTTAATGTTGGACAATCGCCCCTTTTTTATCCTGTTCTTTGATCAGAAAGAACCAAAATAATCCGGCAAGTAAGAAGGCTCCCGGGAGAATTAACATGCCAATGCGTAAATTCCCGCCAAATTGGTCTGAAACTCGACCTACGAGTTCAGGCGACCACAAATCCCCGAATGCGTGAATCATGAAAATACAAATCGCCATGGCCGAAGCGCGCATGTTGGGCGCAACACTTTCCACAATTACCGTATTGATCGGGCCCGTTGATTGAAATAAGAAAATCAAGGAAATGGCAATGCTAATCATACTCAGGAGGGTGTTCTCTGTTAAAAAAGAAATGAAAGAAAAGGGAACCGCACAGAGAACGGAAATTACTAACAGCTTTGCATATCCCGAGGAACTTTTCTCTCGCCATTTATTGGCGAAATACCCCCCGATGAGCGTACCTAAAATTCCACCAACTACTAGGGTGGGCCCAAGAAAAAGCGAGGCATCAGCAACATCCAACCCGTGTACTCGATGTAAAAATGCAGGCCCCCAAAAGGAGAAGGCCCCCATCGCAAAGGTGTAAAAAATATATCCAAGGTTCACAAACAAATACTCGCGATTTGAAAACAAGGACCACAGGCTCTTTACGGTGATTTTCTCTTTTGAAACGGCTCCTTCTTCACTTTGTCCACGCTCCGGTTCAGGAACAAAAAACAACAATGCCGCTAGAAGGAACCCTGGAATCCCAGTAATAAAAAATGCACTGCGCCAACCAAGGTTAGCAGCAATTACCCCGCCTAGTGCAAAACCAAGCGCTGCACCAAGAGGAATGGCTAAGGAAAATATGGTAATTGCCTTATTGCGTTTTTTGGCTTCAAATGCATCCGAAATAACGGCCGGTCCAATGGCACCGAAACTTGCTTCGCCTAATCCAACCATCACTCGACAAAAAATCATGAACGAAAACCCCTGGGCAATTCCTGTTAAGCACGTACCCAAGCTCCAACCGATGACTCCAATGGCCATTAGTTTTTTTCGCGACAGGCGATCTCCCAAATACCCGAAAATTGGAGAAGTCAGAAAATAACCCAACATGAAGGCCGTTGCCATTCTCCCCATGTCTCCATCGTTCTTGATGTTCAATTCCGCTTTTATAGGCTCTAAAACCGCAGAAAGTACATACCGGTCTAAAAAATTAAACAAATTTATCACGGTAAGTAGGACTAACATTCGGTTTGCCCCAGGCATTGTTTTACACGTGTTCGTAGAAATCTCTGATGCATTCATAGTTACAAACATAACTAAATTGGCGGTACTCCCCCTAATTCATATAATCTTCACATACATTTCATATTGATTTGAATAAATGCAACACTTTTCCTTTATTTTTGCCTCGCTATGGAAATAAAATCAATGATTGAAGCGGCCTGGGAAAACCGAGCCTTATTAAGTGAAAAGACAACTCGCGAAGCAATTGAGTCCATTATTGAATCCCTCGATAAGGGACAAATACGCGTTGCGAATCTATCCGATGATGGCACATGGACGGTAAATGAGTGGATTAAAAAAGCGGTAGTCATGTACTTCCCCATCCGGAAAATGGAAACCATGGAGGTCGGTCCCTTTGAATTCCATGACAAAATGCGGCTTAAAACCGATTATGCGGCGCTGGGGATTCGCGTAGTTCCGGGTGCAAGTGCGCGGTACGGTGCTTTTCTAGCGGAAGGGGTTATCATGATGCCTTCCTATGTAAACATTGGGGCATACGTGGATTCAGGCACCATGGTTGATACGTGGGCAACAGTGGGGAGCTGTGCTCAAATCGGCAAAAATGTACATTTAAGCGGTGGGGTTGGCATCGGCGGGGTGTTGGAACCCCTGCAAGCGGCACCAGTCATTGTGGAAGATGATGCATTTATTGGTTCGCGGTGTATTGTAGTGGAAGGTGTTCGTGTAGGGAAAGCAGCGGTATTAGGCGCAAACGTGGTGCTTACCAAAAGCACTAAAATCATTGATGTTACCGGTCCTGAACCCATTGAAATGCGTGGCTATGTCCCAGCGCGAAGTGTGGTAATCCCGGGATCCTATTCCAAGCAATTTGCAGCCGGACAATATCAAGTTCCTTGCGCTCTGATTATTGGTCAGCGATCCGCATCTACAGATTTAAAAACATCTTTAAATGATGTCTTGCGCGAACATAACATCGCGGTATAAAATTTGTACCTTTGCTTTTTAGAAGCATTATGGATTTCACCCCCCTTTCTACCATCAGTCCCATTGATGGCCGATATCATTCAAAAACAGCTGGCTTACAACCTTATTTCTCTGAGTTTGGACTAATACGTTACCGTGTTTTAATTGAAGTTGAGTACTTTATCTCGTTAATGCAAACCGGAATTATCCCAAATACTGAAACCGTTAACGCAGATACCTTGCGCAGTTGGTACCTGAACTTTTCACCTTCCGATGCCGAAAGCATAAAAACAATCGAGCGAACGACCAATCACGATGTAAAAGCTGTTGAATATTTCCTGAAAGATAAATTTGAGCAGCATGATTGGAGTTTTTGCTCAGAGTTCATTCATTTTGGGTTGACGTCACAAGACATAAATAATACGGCGATTCCCTTATCCCTGAAAGACGGCATTGCACAAGAACTGTTCCCTGTGTATGAGGAAGTACTCGGGAAGCTAAGATCCTTAGCAAGCATGTGGAAAGACATTCCCTTACTTGCTAGAACCCACGGACAACCGGCATCCCCTACCCGACTGGGTAAAGAAATTCAAGTATTTGCGGAACGTTTGGAAATTCAATTAAACGTGGCCAAACGAATCCCTTACGCATCAAAATTTGGCGGGGCAACTGGTAATTTCAATGCTCACCATGTAGCATATCCAAACATTGATTGGGTAACCTTTGCCAATCATTTTTTAGGATCCCTCGGACTGTCGAGAAGTCAAACCACCACGCAAATTGAACACTACGATTCCATGGCAGCGTTGTTTGACGCCATCAAGCGCATGAATACCATTCTCATAGATTTGAACCGAGACGTTTGGGCCTATATTTCGATGGACTATTTTAAACAAAAACTTAAAGCAGGGGAAATTGGCTCGAGCGCCATGCCGCACAAAGTAAATCCCATCGATTTTGAAAATGCAGAGGGTAATCTTGGAATTGCCAACGCCATTTTTGAACATTTTTCCGCCAAACTCCCTATTTCTCGCCTTCAAAGAGACCTAACGGATTCTACGGTGTTACGTAATATAGGTACGCCGATTGCGCATAGCGTGATTGCATTGCGAGCCACGTTGGCAGGACTGGATAAGCTTGTATTGAATGAAGAAAAAATTCACAACGACTTAGAAAACAATTGGATGGTTGTTGCTGAAGCCATTCAAACGGTGCTTCGGCGAGAGAATTTCCCAAAACCATATGAGGCGCTCAAAGAATTAACCAGAACTCATGAACGAGTAACCAAGGAAACCATTCATCATTTTATTGATGGCTTGGCCGTAAGCGAGGCCGTGAAGCAAGAACTTAAAGCAATCAGCCCATGGACCTATTTAGGCATTCAGTTGGTAGATTAATCCTACTGCTTTGTGTTCCCATAAACCTTGGGTTCACCCAAGCGTTGCCTGTAAATTGGGGCCCCTTGGAAGCGCAGACTGGACAATTATTGGATGTTTTACCCGTACAATCAGGCGACTTCTACACCCTTCGCTACACGGGGGGGGTGCTTGGATCTTATCGAACTACGTGGCACAACCAGCTGGCTTTCGTGGAACAAAATCGCATTAAACCCATCACTGAAAACGGCATTGGAACCCTGGAAACAGGCACCTATTTTGCAGGACAACTCCATCTCTTTATTAGCGATAAAAGTAACGGGACGATGTCCTTGTTCCGAAAACCAAGCGCGAACGATTCTCCTCAAAATTCGGAGTTACTTTGCAGTTACCAAGACAATCGCATGGGGGCACAGCCAAATTTTCAAGTGGCACAATCCCAAAACAGGCAGTTTTTAGTCGTATTTTACGATATACCAGGCAGAAAAGAAAATCGGGATGTCTATGGGTATGTGGTGTTTGATTCTACCTTCTCAAAAATACAGCAAGGTGAGTACATGCTGCCTTTTGGTGGAAATATGAGCACTATTAATGAGCATCATATTACGAACCAAGGGGAATATCTGCTTGTTGTCACCGAACACAAGGATCGAAACGATCGGTTTTTTGGGAGAAACTGGGAAAATTACAAAGCACTTCATGTGTATCGTATTGCTAAGGACTCCCTGCAATCCTATCGCATTGCACTTGAGGATAAACGCATTGACGACATTTTAATGAGTAGCAATGAACAAAACCAGGTGGTTATGACCGGACTTTATGGGCGGGGAAATCGCTCCGGCCTTGAAGGGGTGTTAACCGTTACCTTGGATATTACCAAAGACAGTATTGTAGGATATAACTATGCCACGTTTAACCAAGAAATATTTGAGGAAACACTCCTGGAAAAACAAATGAATCGAGTCACTCGACGCATGGATACACGAGGCGATAGTCCACAGATTTATTCTTACAAACTCAGACAACTGCAAACTCTTGAAGACGGGTCGCACATTGGATTTATGGAGCAGTACTATGAGCGAACATACACAAATTATGATTCCCGTTCAGGAATTACTACAGTTGTAAACTATTATTACTACATGGATATTATTGCGTTTAAATTAGATTTCAAAGGCGCGTTTCTTTGGGGAAAACGGATTCCGAAAAGTCAAATTTCCATGAATGACAATGGTCCGTTTAGCTCTTTTGTTGCCTGTAATAATGAAACCTCTGCCTATGTAATTTTTAATGATAGTAAGCGGAATTATTCCGAAGATGGGGTTTTTGACGCGGCCACAAATTTCTTGGATGGCTTAAGTTTGAGCAATCGCAGAAACGTGGTTGCTTTAGCTAAGATTGACTTAAAAACGGGATCCATTGAACGCACTGTTTTCTTCAGTAAAAAAGAACTTGCCGCCTTGGTGATTCCGAAACAAATCCAGATCGATTGGAAAAACAAGGAACTTTTAATGTATGCCATAAACCGTAACCGAGAAAAATTTGGAATTCTTTCGTTTAAATAGTGTTGTAATCGTTGCCGGGCTTTTTCTGTTCAGTTGTAAAACGGAAACGGATAAAAATGTCACGCTGACAGAATCCATTAATGTATCCGTTCAGGATCCACATTCGTATTCAAACATCAAGGAAATTCGCACTGAACACTTGAGTTTAGACCTTGAAATTAATTTCGACAATAAAACATTGTATGGCGTTGCTCGTCATCAAATGAGTACGTCCAAGGCAACTACTGCCATCTTCGATATTCATGGCCAAGTAATACAGAAAATTACGGTCGGAAAAAAAGGATCGGAAAAAGAAGCGGACTTTGTCATTGGTAAAATGGATCCAGATTCTGTGCTTGGACAACCCTTGGTGGTTAGTATTCCACGAGGGACCACCTTCATTAACATCTACTATCAAACGTCTTCACAATGTGATGCCTTAGAATGGGTGGAGTCCAAACATACGGCCTCTGGAAAATTTCCCTATCTATACTCCCAAGGGCAAGCCATCCTTACTCGGAGCTGGATTCCCCTTCAAGATTCTCCGTCGAATCGCTTTACCTATGATGCTACGTTGCATGTTCCCCCCGGGATGATGGCGCTTATGAGTGCGGAAAATCCCAAACAAAAAGCTACCGATGGGACCTATTATTTTGAGATGAAATTACCCATTCCATCCTACTTAATCGCATTAACTGTCGGAGATATTGAATATAGAGCATTCAATAAACAATGTGGGGTATATGCTGAAGCCCCCATGCTTGAACGTGCCGCAACAGAATTCCAGGATTTACCACGGATGATTACTGCCGCAGAATCGCTTTACGGACCCTATGCTTGGGGAAGATACGATGTAATTGTACAGCACAAATCCTTTCCGTTTGGGGGAATGGAAAACCCCATGCTAACCTTTATTAATCCTTCCATTGTTGCCGGGGATAGAAGTTTGGTATCTGTCATTGCCCATGAACTCGCGCATTCATGGTCGGGAAATTTAGTCACCAACCAATCATGGAATGACTTCTGGCTCAATGAGGGTTTTACCGTGTATATTGAACATCGCATCATGGAAGAATTGTACGGAAAAGAACTTTCCAATACGCTTTGTGAAATCGAACATTTTGAATTAGGCGAAGAACTAAAACTCATTGCTGCCTCATCACATCCGGAGGATGCTCGTTTGTATGGTTCGTTAAAAGGACGAAATCCAGACGATGGAATGACCAGTGTGGCCTATGTTAAAGGCGCGTATTTCCTTAAAACTCTCGAAGCAACGGTTGGTAGAAAAAAAATGGATGCCTTTGTAACGGACTATTTTGAACGATATAAATTCAAAACGATTAGAACAGAACAATTTCATACCTTTTTAAATAAAAACTTACTTTACCCAAACAACATTGAATTCAATACCGACGAGTGGTTTTACTTGGAAGGGTTACCTGTAAATTCGATTACCATTAAATCCAAACGCTTAGATTTAATGCGGAGCTATGCAAAGCGAACGAACGCGGGTGAAGATATATTTGCTCCAGTAAAAAAGATTCGGTGGATACGGGTAAAAGGGAAAAAGAAAAAACGCAGAGAAACCTATACAGAACTGCTGAATACAAGGGCTTTTATTACCCAAGAATGGCAAACCTATTTAAGAAATCTATCGCTCAGGATCGATACAGCACGCTTAGAACAAATTGATCAATACGCACATTTTAGTGAGGCGAATGACGAATTAAAATTTGAATGGTTTTTACTTAATATTAAAAAGGAAAACCGTTCCATTCGCGATAAATTAAAGGTGTTTCTTGTGGAAACGGGAAGAAGGAAGTACATCTTGCCGCTGTATCGGGCACTGTGTGCTAATGCCAAGGATAAGGTGTGGGCAGAGCATGTTTTCAGGGAGGCTATGGGGGGATATCACTCGGTATCCAGAAATTCGATTGCCTCGTTATTTAATCAATGAGCTGATTAATTCGCGATTTCACTCATAAAGCGAATTCTCACTAAGCGCAATTCTTCCTCTGAATACAAGCCCTCAAACTCATGGTATGCATGAATAATATCATCTGATTCCGCTTGATTGAAATAGTCAAAAATTTCTTCTTGCTCCGTTGGGTCTATTTTATTATCGATGTAATAACTCAAGTTAACCCGAGTTCCTGAGGCGACAATGGATTCGATTTCCTCCAAAATTTCATTGTAGTTTTTTCCTTGAGAACGAGCAATGTCTTCTAAGGAAAGTTTGCGGTCGATGTTTTGAATTAATTGAACCTTAAGGCCTGACTTATTCACTAAAGATTTCATGAAGAAATCTTGGGGACGATCAATGTCGTGCTCTTCAACATAGGTTGCAATCAACGCGACAAAAGGCTCACCAAAGCGCTGGGCTTTTCCTGTACCAACTCCCTGAACGTGGGTAAGCTCTTCCATGGTAATTGGATACTGTAAGCACATGTCTTTGAGGGAGGGTTCTTGAAAAACCACAAAAGGAGGCACCCCCATCTGCTTCGCTACCGATTTTCTTAAATCCACCAATTGCTCATACAACAACTCATCAAAAGCACTGCCTTTACCCGTTTGAACAAAACCATCTACATCATCCGTATTGGAAAAATCATGCTCTTTAAGCAAAAGAAAGGAGGATGGTTTATTAATAAATGCTTTGCCCTCAGGGGTTAACTTTAAAATACCGAACGACTCCACATCTTTTTCTAACAAGTTCCCGATCAAGGCTTGACGAATAACCGCATTCCAAAAATGCTCATCTCGGTCTTTTCCGGATCCAAACCCTTCAAAAGTCTCGTGCTTAAACGATTTAATTTCCGAGGTAATCATTCCTGCTAGGTAAGCGCAATAATGCCGCGCTTTAAACTGCTCTTCTAATTCACGAACCGCTTTCAGCAGGGTCAACACAAATTCACTTCCTTCTCGTCGCTCCCTTGGGTTTTTGCAATTATCGCACTGTTCGTTGCACAGTTTCTCGTCGAAATGCTCTCCGAAATAATGTAAAATATACTTCCGACGGCACACAGACGTTTCGGCATAGGAAACGATTTCATTCAATAGTTGACGGCCTATTTCTTGCTCAGTGATGGGCTTTCCAGCAAGGAACTTATCGAGTTTTTCGATATCCTTGTACGAATAAAACGCCAAACAAACCCCGATTCCACCGTCGCGGCCTGCACGACCTGTTTCTTGATAATAACTTTCCAAACTTTTAGGGATGTCGTGATGAATCACGTAGCGAACATCCGGCTTGTCGATGCCCATTCCAAAAGCAATAGTTGCAACGATGACACTCGCTTCCTCCATCAAGAATAAATCCTGATGCTTTCCGCGTGTTTCGGCGTCTAAGCCTGCATGATAGGGCAAGGCTTGAATCCCATTCACTTGGAGTAATTCCGCGATTTCCTCCACCTTTTTACGACTCAAACAGTAAATGATACCACTTTCATTCGCGTGCGACTTTACATACTTAATGATCTGTTTTTCTACCTCGCGTTTTGGTCGAATTTCATAGAATAAATTATCCCGATTAAACGAAGCCTTGTACAAGGTGGCATCGAGCATGTTTAAGTTCTTCTGAATATCCAATTGTACCTTGGGGGTGGCAGTAGCGGTTAACGCGATAATTGGAACGTTTGATATTTTCTCAAAAATCTCTCTTAATCGACGATACTCTGGACGGAAATCATGGCCCCATTCAGAAATACAATGGGCCTCATCAATGGCGAAAAACGAAACGTTTACGCTGGAAAGAAAGTCTATGTTCTCTTGCTTCGTAAGCGACTCTGGGGCCACGTAAAGCATTTTAGTTACGCCAGATACAATGTCCTTCTTAACCTGAGTAATTTCATGCTTAGAGAGCGAGGAATTCATGAAATGCGCCACGCTTCCGTTGTCACTGACATAACGGATGGCATCTACCTGATTCTTCATGAGTGCAATCAAGGGAGAAACAATGATTGCTGTTCCTTCCATTAGTAAGGCGGGAAGTTGGTAACACATCGATTTCCCTCCACCCGTTGGCATAATCACAAAAGTGTTTTTGCCCTCAAGAATGTTTGTGATAATGGCTTTTTGTTCTCCCTTGAATGCGGAAAAACCAAAATAGTGTTGAAGCGCTTGTTGTAACTCCATTCGCTGTTCAGTATCTATTTGTATTGTGGCCAAAATGTATGATTAACTCGATGTTATAAAAGTGTAAAATTGACACTTTCTATTTGTTACTCAAAGTTAAGAACAAACAAGCAAAAAACAAGTTGGTTTAGAAATTTTAGGAAATATTTTTTTAATCTAATCTTAATAAAGCTTAACCGTTGTAGGCCACCACATTTTTCACCTCAGGCAAATGCTGTTTCAATAAGGTTTCAATGCCCCCTTTTAGCGTTGCTGTGGAGGAGGGGCACCCGGAGCATGATCCTTTCAAGATTAAATTAACCACGCCATCTTTGAATCCCACATAATCAATTGCCCCACCATCATTTTCAACAGCCGGACGCACGTATTGATCCAACAAGGCTAAAATAGGCTCATCAATTTCACTGGGTTCAGCAATCTCAGGACGATCTGCTGCCGCCTGTTTTTCGGCTGCTACGGGCATTTTAATAAGGACCTCGTTTCCTTGGGCAATAAAATCACGAATAAATTCGCGCAATTCCATGGTAATGAAATCCCAAGGCACATTATCTGTTTTGGTGACCGTTACAAAATTTGCCGCAATGAAAACCGCTTTCACAAAAGGGAAATTGAACAAGGCTTCGGCCAAGGGAGAATATCCCACGGCATCTTGCCTCTTCACAAATTCAACAGAATCCCCTGTGGCTAGTAAATACTTGTTCGCTACAAACTTCATGGTTGTAGGATTTGGAGTCATTTCAGCATATACGGAAACAGGAACATTCATGATTTCAATTTTTTCTACAAAATTACGGACAATAACTAATACCCCGAGATCGAAAGCTGAAAATATGCACGAGGCGATCGAACCCGTGTTTTATCGAAGGTTGGATAGCCTAATTGGTCTAGCATGGGATAAACCACCGCCTTCGTTGCTTGTCTTTTGTGCCATACAGACGCATGTGCAATTTGATTCTGCAAGGCATCCCTTACTTGCTCTGCGTCTATTCCCAATTCTACACTGAGGGTTTGCCATCCCATGGCATATTGAACGCCTCCGAATAAAATCCCATGCGAAGTCTTCCCAAAGGGATTCGAAGATAAATCTTTGTATCGCCGTTGTTTTCCTTGGCGCTCATTTTCTTTCACTGGTAAGCCACTCGCCTCTCCGGTCCAAAGTCGAACCCCCAGATGCCCAGACCACAGCAGGTCACGATATCGATACAAGAGCGTAGCCGTCCGAAAGCGATCTTTTCCTTGTCCCGCGAAAAAATCATTTTCCAGCATCAAGGAATGCCGCTTGATTTCGCCTCGAAAAGCTCCTGAAAACTGACTGGTACCTGCATTATCCAAATAAACGATGTATGCATATCCTAACATACTTTCACGGGAAAAATAATTATTCAAGGCACCCAACTCCAAATCCCGAACCGAAGTGTTTTTTCCTGTGGCTATGGAAGCGCCCAGATAGGATCGAGATTCGATGAATTGCTTGCGTCCCCCAAAATCCCCCAGCCTGTATGACATATCACTCCCGAGCGTTAAGAGAAAAGAACGGTATTCCAGTCCTGCATGTGTACCTATTCCGTAATAATGTTGGTGACTTCCAATGCTCGCCGAAAGACGGAACCCTAAAAAAATAGTTTGAGAAAAACCGACGAAATGTATCCCGAAGACTAGCAGAAAAACAATGCGTTTAAGACACATTACTTTCCTTTTAGTTCCATCGCTTTTAAGGTGTTCATCATGAGCGATGCAATCGTCATGGGGCCTACTCCTCCCGGAACGGGGGAAATCATGCTGCATTTCTCTGCTACATTCGCAAAATCAACATCGCCTGCCAAACGCCATCCTTTTTCTATGGAGGCATCTTCGATGCGGGTGGTTCCTACATCGATTACTACCGCACCTTCTTTGACCATATCCGCTGTTACAAACCCTGGCTGACCCACAGCTGCAATCAATATATCCGCGCTGCGACAAACTTCCGCAAGATTTTCGGTTTTTGAATGTGCTAAAGTAACCGTGCAATTTCCCGGGTGCGTGTTTCTACCCAACATAATGGAAAGCGGCATACCAACAATGTTGCTTCGTCCAATGATGACACAGTTTTTTCCTTCCGTAACAATGTGTTTACGTTTGATGAGCTCTAAAATTCCCGCAGGTGTGGCGGGTAAAAAACCCGGTAAATTCACCACCATGTTTCCGAGATTTCTCGGATGAAACCCATCCACATCTTTCATTGGATCAATGGCTTGCGTTACTTTCAATTCATCAATGTGTGCCGGCAACGGAAGTTGAACAATAAAGCCATCAATGCTCTTGTCTTCATTCAAGGATTGAACTTTTGCCAATAAAATTTCTTCAGGAACCGAGTCGTCGTAGCGGATCAAGGTACTTTCGAAACCAATTTCCTCACACGCTTTCACTTTGTTTTTAACGTAGGTCATTGAGGCACCATCTGTTCCTACCAAGACTGCAGCCAAATGCGGAATTTTTTTACCATCCGCCTTCCGTTGAAGGACCGCGTCTCGAAGTTCCAACTTTACCTCTTGAGCAATTGCTTTACCGTCAATGATTTCCATGTCGCAAAGTTAACCATAAAAGTGCAGACCTTGAACTACAGCTTTTCAACCATGTTCCGTATCTTTGTGGAAAACTAATACGAATGAATCGATTCTTATTTCTACTCTTTTACCTGCCGTTTTTTAGCTACACCCAAGTAGCATTCAATGGTTCCGAACTCGGAGTTGAACTCTACGCAGGGGCTTCAAATCTTGGTGGTTCCGTAGGTGGCGACTTAAAATATGCCGCCATCTTAAATGAAAATTGGGCGGTTGGACCTTCTTTTCGCTTACAGCGTACGTGGTCGAACAACCTAGGTCAAAAAATGGGCTTTTCCGTGTATGGCGGAGGAGTATATGCCCATTATCGCATTAAGAACACCTTATTTGTAGGGGGAGAATATGAACTATTAAAAAGTCCGTTCAATTTTATTCTCTTTAACTATTCCACGAAACAATGGGCTTCTACTCTCTTTCTTGGTGGTGGTTTTTCTCGTGATTTTAACCATAAAATCCGTGTGAACGGTGGGATTTTTTATGACGTGATCAATGCCGAAAACAGCCCGTTTCGTTCAAGTTATTCGGTGCGAATCAAAAATGAAATGGGCCAAGTGGTTCGAATCTTACCTATGATTTATCGCATCACGTTTTTCTTTCCCCTAGGAGGTACTAAGGAATGAAAATAGGCATCGTTCTATATCCAACCTTTGGCGGAAGCGGCGTAGTGGCAACTGAATTAGGTAAAGCTTTAGCCTTGAAAGGGCATCAGATTCATTTCATTACCTATTCCCAACCCGTGCGACTCGGACGCTTTCAGGAAAATATTTTTTACCACGAAGTAGCGGTCTCTGATTATCCATTGTTTGAGTTTCAACCCTACGAAACTACATTGGCCTCAAAAATTTATGATGTTGCTAAACACGAAGGCTTAGACATTCTTCACGTGCACTATGCGATACCCCATGCTTCGGCTGCGTTCATGGCGCAAAAAATCTTAGAAGCAGAAGGAATTTTTATTCCCTTTGTGACCACACTTCATGGAACGGATATCACCTTAATTGGGAAAGACCCCTCGTTTGTTCCTGTGGTACAGTTCTGTATCAATGCCTCAAACGCGGTGACGGCTGTCTCAGAAAGCCTAAAGGCCGATACCCTCACGCACTTCAACATTTCTCAAGAAATTCAGGTGGTTCCAAATTTCATTACCACGGATGAAGAGTTACCGAGATCACAACCCGAACGTCGAAGTGCTTATGCCCTTCCAAACGAACCCATCCTATGTCACATTTCGAACTTCCGTAAGGTAAAGCGTGTGGAAGACGTGATTCGGATTTTTGAAAAAGTCAACCAGGTGATTCCATCAAAATTACTGATGGTTGGAGATGGCCCGGATCGCTATGCGAGTGAACAACTTTGTCGTACCCTAGGCCTGTGCAATCGGATCATTTATCTTGGGAAGCTTCGAGAAACACGACAAGTGCTTGAATTAGCAGATGTATTCATCTTGCCATCAGAAAGCGAAAGTTTTGGTTTAGCCGCACTTGAAGCCATGGCGGTTGGTGTTCCTGTAATTTCCAGTGATACCGGAGGAATTCCTGAGGTAAATATCCAAGGATATTCGGGCTTTTTATCGGCAGTTGGCGACATCGACGATATGGCGAATAATACCCTTAAACTGTTGGATCCTGAACAAAAACAACACTTTAGAAACCAAGCGCTTGAACAAGCAAAAGCCTTTAGCATTGAACGCATAGTACCTCAATATGAAGAAATTTACCTTAATTTAGTTTCAAAGAAACAGTCATGAATATAGGCGTATTACTTTCTGGCAATGGCGTGTACGACGGCGCAGAAATTCAAGAGGCCGTGCTTAGCTTATTGGCCATCGATGAAATGGGTTGGAAGGCCGTATGTATTTCTGTTGATAAACCTCAACATCACGTAATTAATCACCTGACCGGGGAGGTCATGGACGAATCGAGAAACATGCTCGTTGAAGCGGCTCGGATTGCACGCGGAGCGATTACCCCCATTGATGCGATTAGTCCGGCAGACATAGATGCCTTGATAATTCCTGGCGGATTTGGGAGCGCAAAAAACTTTAGCACCTGGGCCTTCGACGGACCCGCAGGAACGATATTACCTGAAGTGAAATTACTTTTAGTGAACCTAGTTAATGTGGGAAAACCCATTGTTGCACTCTGTGTAAGTCCGGTGGTCGTCGCCAAGGCATTCGAAGGTTCAACCATACACCCTGCCCTGAGTTTAGGAAGTTCGGCCGAACCTTCACCGTATGACATTCACGGGTTTAATGCAGGACTAGAACAAACCGGAGCAGTAGCTGCAGAGCGGACCATTCGTGAGGTTCTTGTAGATCCAGCAAATCGAATCATTTGCGCCCCCTGTTACATGATGGAGGCACGAATCACAGAAATACACGCCAACATTAAGCAAGCGTTGAGGGCATTAAACGAGCTAGTTTGAGTATTAATCCAGAGAAATACAACGAATGGGCTGCCCAACGCAAAGCGTATAGCGACGGATTAACAGCCACGCAGCTCTTCCCGAAATTAAGAACGGGCGACCGAGGCGCACTTGCCTCAGCCATCACCTTGATTGAAAGTACCAATCCGAACCATCGAACGGAAGCGAATGCCTTAATTACCTTATGTCTACCGCACAGCGGGAACTCTTGGCGTATTGGAATCACCGGGGTGCCTGGCGTTGGTAAGAGCACTTTCATTGAGGCGATCGGACATGAACTGTTGAACCAAGGACATCGGCTTGCCGTAATGGCCATTGACCCCAGTTCGAGCATTAGCGGCGGAAGTATACTTGGCGACAAAACCCGCATGGAATCCTTGTCTATGCGAGACGATGTGTTTATTCGTCCTACGGCGACTGGGAAAACGCTTGGGGGTGTAGCGCAGCATACCCGTGAAACCATCATATTGTGTGAAGCCGCAGGCTATGACATCATATTCATAGAAACGGTTGGTGTTGGACAAAGTGAAACGGTGGTTCATTCCATGGTTGACTTTTTCTTGTTGTTAATGCTCTCTGGCGCAGGCGACGAGTTACAAGGAATCAAGCGCGGGATCATGGAAATGGCGGATGGCATATTAATTACCAAAGCAGACCAAGGGAATGAACAAGCGGCGAAGCATGCAAAGCGCACCTATCAAAATGCCCTTCATTTGTTTACGGCCAAAGAAAGCGGTTGGATTCCCAAGGTGGAATGTATATCTAGCCTAGAAAAAACCGCGTTGAATCATCCCTTAAGCTGGTGGAAATCCTATTTTGATGAATGCATACAGTCGGGGTATTTGAGTCATAAACGCAAGGCGCAGGATTTGCGCTTTTTTGAAGAGAGCTTTCAGCAGCAACTTAGTCAGTTTATGGCCAATAACGAACAGATCAATAAGGGATATAAGGAATTACAATCCCAGGTGCTTGACGGAAGATGTTCACCCTACGAAGCAGCAGATCACTTATTACAATTAATTACCTCATCGTATGGAAACCTTTAAAATAACCGGTGATTACATCGAACTCATTGCCTTATTGAAAGCAACGGGCATTGCAGAAACGGGCGGACACGCCAAGTACTTGGTGGATGAAGGCGAAGTAACGCGTAACGGCGAAACCGAAACAAGAAAACGCGCCAAACTTATACCGGGTGATGTAATCCGCGTATTTGAACATGAAATAAGCATTGCATGAGCACGGTGTTTTTTACTGCATGGCTGGGGTTCATTGCTTTACATAGCAGTTACATATTGGGACAGACAAAAACCCCTAACACGCCATCGTGCATATACATCCCAAACAACATCAGCGTACGTTGCGACGACTACAACAAGGATTTTACCTTGGAAATAAGTAGCGCTAGCGAATGTCGCATTCAAAAAATGGAAGTATTCTCGAGATGGGGAAACATCCTGTATTCAACGGAAGCTCCACCTTGGGAATGGTATGGCGGGAAAGAAGCCGCAGGGACGTACAATGTGGTGGTTACCTATTCAGAAGAAGCAGGAGAAATAAAGACGAGCACGCAGTCGGTCTATGTGATTAAGTAAGACTGGGTGTTGTCATGTTAAGTGGATTGCTTAATTCTGAAATTGCAATAGAAATAAATATCACCATAATGCGCGCTTTTGTGATGATGCGGCAATGGGTACATTATGTTAATCGCAGACTTCGATACGCATGCCATGGCAACCTACTCAGCCTGCTTGGGCATGCTAGTTCAAGAACCACCGAGATCTACACCCACGTAAGCACCAAAAACCTGCAACAAATTCGTTCTCCTTTCGATGATTTATAAGAAATAAACGTATATTCGTGCATGGTTAACAAACCTACGCTTACACAGCCAAATCGATGTGCTTGAGGAATTTTTGTAGCGTAAATAAACGAGTTATGCACCATTAAACACTCCCGCTAAACCTACCCAGCAAGAAAAATTTGCACCATTAAAATAAATTACTTACTTTTAACGTTAGTAACGCAAAACGATATTAATGATAAAGACTTTTGGCGATAAACATTCTTCCAACATTTGGAATGGAATTCGGTCGAAAAAATTGCCAAATGAAATTCAGGATGTGGCGCGCAGAAAATTAAGGATGCTTAATAATGCACAAGATGTAAATGACTTAAGAATTCCTCCTGCAAACAGACTGGAAAAATTGAAAGGTAACCTCGAAGATTATTATAGTATTCGAATAAATAATCAATGGAGAATCATCTTTCAATGGCTTAATAATGATGCTTACGATGTTAAAATAATTGATTACCACTAAAAAAGAAGTTATGGAGAAGTTGAGCAATATACATCCTGGTGAAATACTACTTGAGGAATTCTTAATTCCAATGGAAATTTCTGCTTATCGTTTAGCGAAGGCAACATTTCTACCCCAAACACGCATTTCTGAAATAATCAAAGGTAACAGACGAATAACTGCTGATACAGCGTTGCGGTTTGCCAAGTTTTTCGGAACTAGCGCAAAGTTTTGGCTAGGCTTACAGGATGATTATGATCTAGAGGAAGAGAAAAATCAAAAGGGGCAAGAATTAAATAATATAAAACCTATGGAAAACAAGGCGGCTTAACATATGGTTGGCTAAATGCCTATTTTCTTGCAGTAGAAAAAAGAGTTATGAAAGAACTAATCCACCCTAGAAATTGAGTTGACTATAATAAGTTTTACATGCCGAAACCCGCTGTTCTTTACTCAAAAGCAAGCAGCTCATTTTCATCATCAACAGAAATTATAATTGGCTCAGAATTTCCAGAGATAATCAAAACTAAATATCAAGTGTTGAGTTTAAAGACCCATAAATTACCTTATAGATCGCAACAATCCAAAGATAGTTTTTGAAATTTCTTCGGTAAGTCCGAATAAAATCATTCCCATGTATCAAATCAACTCGTATATTCGTACATACGCAAAAATTCTGTGCTTGTACACCCAAATAAGGAAAAACCCGCAAGATATAGGTTGGACATTTAATAAATTGAAAGAAAAAAAACGTATATTCGTATATTCGAAAAATAAACTCCCACCTCCCAATCGGTATAATTTAGTAAAGTTAATGGCGGGTATAAACGAGTGGTGGGGCAATGTTAAAACAATGAAGGTCTGCGAAAGCCAACGGGTTGACCTCCCAAAGTGACAGAAAAAAGTTGAGTCAGGAAAACAACTCTGCCGCGGCGGAAAAAACAGCGAGTAATCTGAAAATCGATAAGAGTAAGAACTAAATTAATATTCAAAAAAATGAAAAAAGTAATGATGATTTTTGGAGTAATTCTATTTACTTCAATGGTTTTAACAAGTTGTGGAAACAGTGGGTATGATTTATCCAGTCCAGAATCAACTATGAACACCTTATTTAAAGCAAGTTCAGAAAAAGATAAAGAAGGATTGAGTGTGTGTTTCTCTAAACAAAGTAGTGAATTCGAAACAATAGTAAATAAAACGCTAACGGATAAAGATCTAAATGATTTGAAGGAAATGTTTGAAAATGCTAAAATCAAATCGAGCAAAATTGAAGGTTCATCAGCCTCTGTTTCAATTCAACTCACAACTCGAGACGAAGAAATATCGATGACAAAAGAAAATGAAAATTGGGTAATCCTTGATTTCTAAAATATAAGCTATCACAAAAAAAACAAGAGCAAGCGGCTAAATCAGCACCATCTTAGCCGCCTAGCTCCTGCTAGCAAACCGTTTTAGGTAAATTTAAACTACCATAAAACGGAGAAAGCCGAAAATCCATTAAAGAGTAGGCGAAAATTTAAACTAAATAATATGAAAAAGTTCGTTTCTGAAAACTGGTACAAATTGATGATTGGATCATCACTATTAATGGCATCATTTGGATTTATGGTCCATTCTGTATCACCCGCAATGGCAGAAGATAACAACCAGAAGTTTAATGTAAATTCAAATTATAAATTGGTACCTACTAATTCTGATGGTTCAATTAATGTGAAATTATCTGATGAGCAGTTGGATAAGATTATTCCAAAAAATGAGGATGGGAGCATCAATGTTCGAACTGCGGAAGGTACAACTATGGATATAAATATTGAAACCTTAAGAGGTACATTATTAGGGAGAAAGATAAATAGTAACGGTGTTGCAATAATGGCTGTAGGTCTTGAATAAAACCTAGTTCTAAAATCCAGCCCATAACAGCGTATAAGCGCAACCCTCCGGGTATGCGCCTACACGCAAAACGTTATTGTGAAACAAATTCTAAAATAGAAAATACGAAATAAAACAACGCTAAAATCAAGATATTAGACAATTTTGACAGTGATTGGAAAAGGAAGGAAAATCCACAGTGAAATTTAGTTCATTTTTTCTGCCTCTCGAATAATATCTTTATTCCATGATTCCAGAAATTAGCGCATACAATACCCTCCTCTCCCCACAAGATCAAGAACTTTGTGATTTCTTGGCGCAACATATCGACCGTGAATTACTTGCTTCCGAATCAAAAATATGGCACCGCCATCCCGTATGGTTCCTTCAGGGAAACCCCATCGTAGGCTACAGCAAACAAAAAAAAGGTATTCGTCTCATGTTTTGGAGTGGCGCAGATTTTAATGAAGAATCCTTGCCTGTGCTTGGAGTTAAATTTAAAGACGCCTCCGTGTTTTTAAATCATATCGATGAAATTAACCCCGAAGCATTATCTCGCTGGATTCAAAAATCAGTCACCATTCAATGGGACTATAAAAACATCGTCAAACGTAAAGGCAGGCTGGAACGAATCAGCTAACTCGCTATTTTAACATTTTTTTTGTATCTTTCTTGGCCAATTCAATGCCTATGAAGAATCTACTACTCGCAATAATCCTACTTCCTTCCCTCTTTTTCTCCCAAGCCATTATCCAAGTAAAAGTACTCAGTGTACAAACCTTATCGAATGTGGACTGCGACGGCTTATTTCTTGGGAATTCTGATTTCGTTTGGGAATTTACTGGAACCGATAACACCCTTGGATTAACCAACAACAACCCTGCCCTATTCGGGATTTTCGGGTTTAACTACGGGTATAAAAATAACGACAACGGCGCCTACACGATGACCACGCCCGGAGGTACCTTCTCTCCAAACAGCGGCTTATTTTTCAACCATAATTACCTCTGCGTTAATGATGTTCCAACAAGCATTAACCTCGCATGGGAAGCCTATGAAAACGACGACGCCGGAAACTATGACGTACTCGGATTAACAGACGGTCAAACCGGCTTGCAAAATGTTACCATGCCTGTACCTGCGGCGGTTGGGATTTTAAATTATTCGTTTACTGCGGCAAGTCAAGACGGTGGATGTGCACAAGTGTACACCATTAACCTACAGGTAGAACGCTTACCGCTGGTGGTTAACTACATGCAAGACAATATTTGTGCAGCGCAACAATTAACTCTTAATACCACATACACCTACGGGTTCTGTAACGCCACCTTAGAACCCAATGAACCTGCAGCTGCCGATGTACAAAATGCGGGATCCCTATGGGCCAAGTTTGTTGCACCCGCGTCGGGAAGTGTAAATATTACCAGTGATTTAGGAGGAACCGACATTGGAACGTATTTCCAAATTTATCACGCAGCCGATGGCATGAATTGCACCGACGGGGTCCATGTGGTTACCGGTCAAACCGTTAAAAACAAGTTTGAATATCTTTCCCATATTGATTTCTCCGATGGAATTGACTTCTTAGGAGTTGATCCAGAAGCGGAAATCGTATTCGATGCTTGCGACCCAATTCCCTTTATTTCCTATCAAAAACTCATTCCGGGACAGACCTATTACATTCAATTTACAGCCGACGGACCAAACGAACATGGATACTATCAACTTCGGGTAGATGGCTTGGGTGGTGGGGCACCGAACTTGGAAGACATTCCGTGTCTTTCGAATACCGTGAACTTTAGTACAACAGCTATTTCATCAGCGAGCAACAGCGCTCCAACCACCAACCTTGCCTTTGGCTGTGCCTTAGACGGGGGAAATGCGGCAGGGGAAACCGGACAACAACATACCTCAGCGAATCCCACAGAATATCATGCATACGACTACCCCCACATCGGATTGGGTAATCCTTCTATGAATGAAAGCGTTTGGTTGAACTTTGTGGCGCCTAACTCGGGTAGAATCACCTTCGAAGGCGATTATCAAAGTGCCCTTTACGGCGAAAGTGCCGCCTTGTTTGGTTACGATAAAGCCTTTGGACCGGGAGTTCCGAATGATTTTCTGTGTTCTAATTTGAAGTACATTACCTCGGATGAAGGCGGAACGAATAGCTTTCTTGGTGGCGATCCATCGGCGATAGTTAACGGAACCTGTCTTGAACCCGGCTACAGGTACTTTGGCATGATTGACCCATCTGATGCCATCACGCCATTAAGCGCCCAAAACATTAATTCTTGGGTATTTGACCCCAGCGTGAGCGACCCTTCCAATAATCCTCCGGGAAATGACATCCTGTGCCTTGCCTTGAACGATACCCTGTATGAAGTACCTGTTATTCCTGCCGGAACTAACCCAACCTTTCAAGCGGTCGCAGGATCCAATGTTTTGGCCTGTAGAGAATATTTGGCGGGCGAACCCCCACTCCACCCAAACCAAGCAAATCGCGCAGATCAAACCGTGTGGCATTACTTTGTAGGACCACCATCTGGGGCGGTGGAGCTCAGCATTCGTGCCTACATTGGAATGAATTTATTGCGTTTCAACGTGTTTGAGTTGTTAAATGGCACCTCTTGCTACGGGGGATTAGGTCCAGCAACTTATACCGTAGATGGTACGCGCTTTACGCCTTCGATT